>JAABUM010000215.1_pt1 | contig 117548 bp, 98 predicted proteins | sample 5559161 | NCBI WGS metagenome assembly JAABUM01 (sample SAMN10711868, study PRJNA513369) | rock metagenome | isolation source: Antarctica rocks | place: Antarctica: Victoria Land, Siegfried Peak nord
AGGTTTCGGGGCGGGCCAGCCTCAGCTTCGAGCGCAGCATCGAGTTGGACCTGTATTACATCGAGCACCAGTCCCTCGGCCTCTACTTCCGCATCCTGCTGATGACCATCCCCGCTGTGCTGCGCGCCGATGGAGCGTACTAGAAACTCCGAAGAGCTAATGATGAAAACAGCACTTGTCCATGATTATCTTGCCCAAGCGGGTGGGGCGGAGCGCGTGGCGGTCGCCTTGCACTCCATGTTTCCTGAGGCGCCGCTTTACACCTCCGTTTACGATGCCAAAGCGACTTTGCCCGCTTTTGAGAGCATGGATGTCCGCACCTCGTCCCTGCAAAGATGGCCGTTCTCCTCGCGCCGGTTCCACAAGCTGGCGCTGCCCTATTACCCGGCGGCCTTTGAGCGGTTCGACTTCACCGGCTATGACCTGGTGTTGAGTAGCTCCAGCTCCTTCGCCAAAGGGGTCTTGACGCCGCCCGAAGCCTGCCACATCTGCTACTGCCATACGCCTTCGCGCTTCATCTGGCGGCAGCAGGAGTACCTGCACCAGAGCCAGTCATCGCGCTTGATGATGGGTCTGATCGGCCCCGTCATGCGTGATCTGCGCTCGTGGGACATTGAGAGCGCACAGCGCGTGGACTACTTTATCGCCAATTCCTACAACGTCGCCCGCCGCATCCGCAAGTTTTACCGGCGCGATGTGGCGGCGGTCATCTATCCTCCCGTGGAAACCGCGAAGTTCGCGCCGGTCAGCGCCTCGGAAGTAGGCCGCCACTTTTTGGTCGTCTCGCGTCTGTTGAACTACAAGCGCGTTGACCTAGCGGTCGCCGCCTGCAACCGCCTCCAGGTGCCTCTGCGGGTCGTCGGCATCGGCCCCGATCTCCCGGCCCTCAAGCGCCTTGCCGGCCCGACCGTGCAGTTCCTGGGCCGCCTGTCAGACCAGGAGGTCGCTCAAGAGCTGGCGCGCTGTCAGGCGCTGATCTTCCCCGGCGAGGAGGATTTCGGCCTCACGCCCGTAGAATGCATGGCGTCGGGCCGGCCCGTCGTGGCCTTTGGGGCGGGCGGCGCGCTGGAAACGGTGCTGGAAGGGGAAACGGGCTTGTTCTTCCGGGAGCAGACCGTGGACTCGCTGGCGGAGGCCTTGAAAGCAGCGGGTCGTATGTCCTTCTCGGCGGAAGTCCTGCAAAACCATGCCTTCAGTTTCGACACCTGTGTGTTCGAGGCGCGGCTGCGCTGCCTGATAGAAGACGCCATGTCCGAGCACCGGGACAACAACAGCTACTCGCTCATCCGGCGAAAAAGCCTGCTCGACCATAAGCCGGCCGCGCTGCCGTTTGTTTCCATGATGCCCACAGAAGAACAAGGCCGGGAGCCGTCCCCCGAAGGCGACGGGGGAATGCCTTCCTGTCTGCCGAAGGCTCTTTGAAGGACCTGCTCTGAAGGCCTCGCGTTTCTCGCTCATTCTTCGATGCCGTGCCGGTTGGCATGGATATTGCATGATACGGATTGCATGATACACAGTGGGGATATGACGGAAAGATAGGGCGCGGGCGTGCAGTGACCATGAACGAACTTCAACATAACAATTTCCAACATAGCGCTCCTCAATATGGCGCTTCTCAGGATGCTCCCGTTCAGCCGTCCATGACGGCGCATGACCTGGCGCTGGTCCTCTGGCGGCGCTTCTGGCTCGTCGTCCTGATCATGGCCGTTTCGACGACGACGGCCGTGGTCCTTTCCAAGCGGACCCCGAAAGCCTGGCGTGCCACCGCCCAACTGCTGCTCGTGCAGCGCGCGCCGATGATGGTGACCTCGTCCCAGTCCCTGTCCAGCGCCCCCATGGTCGAGTCCGTTGACACCCAGATCACCCTGCTGCAGAGCCGCGCCCTTGCCCAGCAGGCGGCGAAAAAGGTGGGCGTCAGCGCCGACGCGCTCCTGGCCGCTTCGACCGTCACGCCCCAAAAAGAAGGCGACAACGTGATTGACGTGGTCGTCGAGGCCGACAGCCGCCAGCACGCGCAGGCCTGGGCCGACGCGCTCTGCCGGACCTTCGTGGACTACAAAAAGAGCGTCTCGCAGGAAAGCAGCCACGGGACGCTCAAGACGCTGCAAATCCAGGCCGCCCAGGCGAAAACGCAGGCGGACGCCGCCGACGCCAAATTGCAGGCCTTCGCGGCGACGCACAAAGTGAACGGCATTGACGTGCTGGACGCGCCCGCCCAGAAGACAGCGGCGCTGAACGCCGTTTTGGCCCAGGAAACCATCGTCACCAGCCTCCAGAACGACTATGCCGCCGCCCAGACGAACGCCGCCGGCCTCGAAAACAGCCTTCAGGACGCGAACCGCGCTATCAAGAACAGCCAGGGAGTCCGGGACGATGACGAGGCGAAAAAGCTCCAGGCGGACCTCATCGCCCTCCAAAGCCAGCGTGTCGAGATCGCGCAAAGGTATCGGGCGAAGTTTCCCGGCAAGCTCTCGGCCCTGGATGCCCAAATCGCGGATAAGGCCGCCCATCTGAAAAAGGCGATCCAGGGCACACTAGACAACAACCCATCCTTGCAGGCGCAGAGCGCGCTCGTGGATGCCTCCCGGCAGGCGACCAACGACGCCGGCACCGCCAAAGCCAGGCTGGACAAGGCCATGCGGCAGCGCGACCTGCTCCGACAGCAGACGACTGGTTTGCCGCAGATCAGCCAGCAGGCGGACACGCTGACGCGGGCGGCCGACCGGGCGCACAAAACGTCCGACCTGCTGGACACGGCGGTGCAGGCCGCGCAGCTTGACCAGGCGGCGGCCAGCGGCAATGTGCAGATCGTTCAGCCGGCCTTCGCGCCCGAATCGCCGATCCGGCCCAGCCCGAAGCGCGATCTGCTGGTGGGGGCGGGTGTCGGCTTGTGCCTGTCGCTCCTCGCCGTCTTCCTGCTGGAGCAGATGGACCGGTCGGTGCGTACCGCCGCCGACGTCCGGCGGCTGGCAGACGGCCCGGTCATCGCTGTCCTGCCGCAGATGACCCGCGCGGAACGGGGCCGGCTTTTGAAGGGAGAAACGCCGCCGGAGGTGATCGAGGCATACAACGCGGCGCGGGCCAACCTGGGACTTGCGTTCCGGCAGCGGGGCGGGGTGGAACTGGACGACCATCAGGTGATCCTGGTGTCGAGCGCCCTTCCCGGCGAAGGAAAATCGCTCACCGCCTGTGAGCTGGCCCAGTCGTATGCGCGCGCCGGCCGGCGGGTCGTGCTGGTCAATGCCGACATGCGCCGCGCGTCTTCCCTGCCTCTGCTGCAGCCGGGCAAGACGCCGGGGCCGGGCCTTGCCGAAGTCTTGTCCGGCGAAGCCAGCGTCCGGGACGCCTTGGTCGAGACCGACCTCCCCAACCTGTCGCTCCTGCACAGCGGGAAGGCCAAGCAGAACCCGATCGATCTGATCTCGCAGCCGCGGGCGGCGGCCACGATCCGTTCCCTGCGCGAAGCCGCCGACGTGGTGATCGTGGACTCGCCCCCCGCGTCCGTGGTCGCCGACGCCCTGCTGCTGGCGCCCCATGTGGACTGCATCCTGTATGTGGTCGGCGTCGGCATGGTGAACAACGAGAACGTGCGCCACACTGCGTCGGCGCTGGCCTCGGCCGCGCCCAAGATGCTGGCTTACTTCATCAACCGCATTCCGCACGTCATCGGCGAGCAGCGGTCTTATTCTTACGCGGACTACATGTATACGGCCCCGGCGGTCGCCGCCCCCGCCGCCGGCCCGCGTGACTACGCGCCCACGCGCACCATGGTCTTGCAGCACGATGCTCATTCGGACCACTCCGAGCAGGGATCGGTCGTGGAAGTGACTGCGGTCATGGACGTCGCCAAGATCCGGTCGGCTATGCAGGTCCTGCCGGAGATCGGCTCACGCCTGACCACTCTCGAAGGGCCTTATGTCGGCCAGAGCTTTGCGCTCTCGCCGACGAAGCCCCTGATCCTCGGGACGCTGCCGGACAGCGACATCGTTCTGGCCCGCGATGAGACGGTCTCGCATGTCCACGCGCGCATCGCTCCCGTGGAGGGCGGCTACGCCGTGTACGACGATAGCTCCACCAACGGCACGTTCGTCAACGGCGCTCTGGTCTCACGGCACACCCTGGGGGTCGGCGACGTTTTGCAGCTAGGCGCGAGCAAATTCCGCTACGAATGACGCTTGTACGATGACGCTTGCGACAGATGGAAATGATGATTGGTGTGTCGCCGAGTTGCGGTGGAACACAGAGCCGTGGGACTGAAGTCCTACGCTGTGGGGCGCGGACGCCTAATGTCCGCCTTCGCGGACAGAAGATAACAGCGTGTGCTTTCTTGTCTCCACGCAGGTGGAGACTGGGCGCTTCGCCCCACAGCGTAGGACTTCAGTCCCACGGCTCTGTGTTCCACCGCAACTCGGCGTAACCTCAGATGACAACAGGGAAATGACAAGAGGGAAATGATGTACAAACCCACCTTTTTCGCTTTGGCTGCCTTGACCGCGCTTGCCGGCGGGCCGAGCGCGCGGGCGCAGGCCGTGCCGCCGATGGGTGTCGCTCCCCCGCCGGCTGCTGCGGCTCCGGCGCCCGCCTCGTACCGGCTTGGGACCGATGACGTGGTCAGCATCCAGGTCATCAACTTCCCCGAGCTGTGTGTGCCGCAGATCACCGTCCCCCCTGATGGCAGAATCACCGTCCCGCTGCTGGGCAGCCTCCCGGTCGCGGGCAGGACGACGGCGCAGGTGCAGAAGACGCTGACGACACGATGGAACGAGTATGTCGTTGATCCTCTAGTCACGGTGACGCTGACGCAGAAGCGCAAGCAGAGCGTGCATGTTTACGGCTTCGTCACCCACGTCCAGACCGTGGATTACAAGCCCGACCTGAGTCTGATGCAGGCGCTGGCTCAGGCCGGCGGGGCGGCCGACAACGGCGACCTCAGCCATGTGACGGTGACGCACGGGGACGGTCGGAAGCAGACCGTGGACGTACATGATCCGCAGGCGGCGGGCGGTACGGACCAGGACTTGATGCTCGCCCCGGATGACGTGGTCTACATCCCGGAGCGCCACATCCAGATCACTGTCCTGGGGGAAGTCGTCAAGCCGGGTTCTTACGACTACAAAGACAAAATGAGGGTGCTGGACGCGCTGAAAAATGCCGACAATGTGAACCCGGAGACCGCCGACCTGGCTAACGCGACCCTGCTGCATGACGGCAGGGAAAGCCGGCTGGACCTGAACGCCCTGCTGGTCCAGGGCCATCAAGAGGGCAACATCACGCTGGCCGCCGGCGACCGTATCTTCATCCCGACCCTGCACAACCGCATTTATGTGGACGGGGCGGTGAACAAGCCGGGCTATTACGCCTTCAAGCCCGGTGACCGGCTGGTGGACGCGATCAACGGCAGCGGCGGCACGACGGCGGGCGTCTCCGATCTGGCGAAAGTCAGCGTGATCCGCGTGGACAAGGTCCACAACACGGCCACGCCGCAGACGGTGGACCTGTTCCGGTTCCTCCAGAAAGGCGACATGCAGGCCAACGTCCCGCTCGCGCCGGGCGACGCGATCTACGTCCCCCTCAAGGGAAAACACGCCAGCCCCTTTGAGGCGCTCGGCAGCGTCCTCGGCCTCGCCACCGGCTTCCGCGTTTTGGGCGGACGCTAGGCGGCAGCCGGAAGGACTCGGCAGACATTGATGAGCATCAAACATTTATGAGCATTCTTTCTTCCCGCACACCACGATCCGCGACAAGCGCGGACGCTCCGGCGCGGCCCCTCCGCACGCTGAGGGCGCGGCCCGGCTGGCAGACGCTGAACATCGGCGAGCTGTGGCTGTTCCGCGACCTGCTGCTGACGCTGGCGCAGCGGGACGTGAAGCTGCGCTACCGGCAGACGGCGGTCGGCGCGCTCTGGGTCGTCCTCCAGCCCTTGCTGGCGGCGGGCATCTTCTCGTTCGTCTTCGGCAAAGTCGCCAACCTGCCCGCCCCCCAAGGCGTGCCGTATTTTGTGTTTTCCTATGCCGGCCTGCTGGGCTGGACGGTTTTCAGCGGCACCGTCATCAAGGTCAGCGCCTCGCTGGTGCAGAACTCGAACCTGATTTCCAAGGTTTACTTCCCGCGCCTGATCCTGCCGCTCTCGATGATGTTCTCGACGCTGATTGACTTCGGCGTCGCGCTGACCCTGCTGCCGATCCTCATGCTCATCGCCCATGTCGTCCCCGGCATCGGCCTGCTGACGCTGCCGCTCTGGTTCGCGCTGATCATGATGCTGGCTCTGGGGATCGGGATGCACACGGCGGCTCTGGCGGTGACGTACCGGGACGTGCAGTACGTCATCCCTGTGCTCATGCAGTTCTTTTTGTATGCCACGCCTGTGGCTTATATGCTGTCCTACGCCATGAGCAAAATCCCGCCCGCGTTCCAGCCGTTTTACTTCCTGAACCCGATGGCCGGCCTGCTGGAAGCTTTCCGCTGGTCGCTGCTGGGCCACGGGACCCTGCCCCTGGTCCCGGTCGCCTACGCTGCCGCCGTCAGTGTGTTGGTGTTCTTCGGCGGGGCTTACTCCTTCAAGAAGATGGAAAGGAAATTCGCGGATGTTATCTGACGGGTCTCCCCATAAAGGGGACATCGCCATCGCCGCGCGGGGCGTCTCCAAGTCGTACACTATCGCCCACAACGCCGAGCAGCACACGACGGCTTCGGAGGCGCTGGTTTCGCGGCTCAAAAACCCCCGGCGGCGCGTCACCCGCGAGACGTTCTGGGCGCTCTCGGACCTGTCCTTCGAGATCAAGCGTGGGGACGTGGTCGGCGTGGTCGGACGCAACGGCGCGGGCAAAAGTACGCTGCTGAAAGTCCTCAGCGAGATCACGGAGCCGACACGCGGCGAGGTGGACCTGTATGGGCGCGTCGGCAGCCTGCTGGAAGTCGGGACCGGCTTCCACCATGAGCTGACGGGCCGGGAAAATATCTACCTCAACGGCTCCATCTTGGGCATGAGCCGGCGCGAGATCGCGAAGCAGTTCGATGCCATCGTGGAGTTCTCGGGCGTGGATCAGTTCCTGGACACCCCGGTCAAGCGCTACTCGTCGGGCATGTATGTGCGCCTGGCCTTCGCGGTCGCCGCCCACCTCAGCTCGGACATCCTGATCGTGGACGAGGTGCTGGCGGTCGGCGACGCCGAGTTCCAGCGCAAGTGCCTGGGCAAGATGCAGGACGTGGCCGAGAGCGGCCGCACCGTCCTGTTCGTTTCGCACCACATGCAGAGCGTCGCCGCCCTGTGCAGCAGCGCCATGTACCTGACGCGGGGCCGGATGACCTATTATGGCGGCGTCCAGGAGGCCATCCGGCACTACCTCGACAGCTTCAACCAGCAGGATGCGCTGGCCGAGCAGGACGCCAGCCGCCGGCCCGGCTCGGGCGAGCTGCGGATCGCCTCAGTGACGCCCTCCAAAGCCTACTACGAGGCCGCCGAGGAGAAGTGCTTCCGGTTCCGCATTGACCAGCACAAGCCGTCGCGCGGCAAGTATTTCCTGTCCTGCCACCTCTTCAACGAGTCGGGCGTCGGGCTGGTCACCTGCGACTCGCGCCTGCTGGGCCACTGGCTGGACCCCGCCCCCGCCTATGAGGGCGAGTTCGTCCTGCGGACGCCCTGGCTCAAGCCGGGCCGCTACCGGCTGGAGATGTTCCTGTGCGGGGCCAACATCATTGACCGCTGGGAGGAGGCGTGTTTTTTCGACGTCATCCCGATCCTGCCGTACCCCGATCCGAGCCACCCGCACGCCATCACGGACGGCCTGATGTTCGCCGACTTCGACTGGCGCGAGGCGCCCGTCGGCGCGCGTCCGCTGGAACTGGTGACCGCCCGTTGAGCGTCGTTTTCATCAACCACCCGCTGGAAACGTGGACGCCGACCAGCAGCGGCGCCCTGGCGACCATTCTCTGGGAGTGCTGCCGCGTGGCCGAGCGTCAGGGCGGTGATCTGCCCTGGGTGATCACACGCGGCAGCGAGGCCGCTCGCTTCCCCTGGGCGCAGACGCTGGTCCTGGACCCACCCCGGCTGCCCGGCCACCCGCTCGCCGTCAAGGGGCTGCGCGCCCACCGGAAGCTGACCGGCTGGCGGCACCTGCGGCACCGCGCCTATGCCTTCCAGGTCGCCCAGGCGCTCCGGCGCAGCGGGCTGTACACGCGCCCGCTCGTGCTGATCAACGACCCGGAAATGACGGTCTACCTGCGCCGCCATTTCCCCGGAGCGACGATCCTGCACTGGTTTCAGAACCAGCTTGAATCCTCGCCCCGTTTCCGCCGCCTTTTCCCCGCCGCCGCCGATGTGACGGCGGGCGTCAGCGACTTCACCAGCCGCTGGGTGAGCGATTATTACAAGATCAACACTGTGCCGACGCTTTACAACGGCGTGGATTTGGACCAGTTCCATCCCGCCCCGGCCCAAGACGTGGACGCTGAGGGTCCGCCCGCCGTCAGCTTCGTCGGCCGGACCGGCATCGAGAAAGCCCCGGACCTGCTGCTGCGCGCCGCCCTGACGCTTTCGGAGACAACGACCGACTTTCGCGTCCTCCTGATCGGCTCCAACCACTGGGACCGGTTCGAGCTGGACGACTACCAGCGTGAGCTGCAAAGACTGGTGACCGGCCTCGAAGCGCGCGGCGTCGCCGTGCTCCGCCCCGGCCATGTGGGCCGCGCCGCGCTGCCGGACATGCTGCGCCGGGCGCAGATTCATGCGGTGACTTCGCGCTGGGATGAGCCGTTCGGCCTGACGACCGTGGAGGGCATGGCGACCGGCCTGGCCCTCGTCGCTTCCAATACCGGGGGGACGCCCGAAGTGGTCGGTGACGCCGGCTCACTGTTTGAGCGCGACTCGGCGGACGGCCTCGCCGCCTGTCTTGTGCCCCTAGTCGCCGACCGCGCCCTGCGCGCCGAACAGGGCCGGAAAGCGCGGGCGCGCGCCGCGGAGTTTCCGTGGGAGCGGACGTGGGCTACGCTCACAGGCCTGCTGGAGTGAGCGGTATCGCGGCTCAGAGACTGTTAAAAAACTCCGAGAAGGCCCCCCGTCCACCCTAATAAAACCCTCAAGTTCGGGGGCCTGTCCCGGCTTCCCTGAATTGGGGGTTTTGTTAGGGCGGGGGGGCGATCTGAGACCTTTTTGTACAGTCTCTTAGGCAATCGTATCTGCACCGTCACTGAGGAAGTTGTACGGGTTGTAAATGTAGACGCCGGTTGCCATTGCCCTCCAGGACAGTGTTGCTCAAAACGGTGCAGCCAATCAAGAGCGCACCCTTGAGGACCAGACCATCGGTGCCAAAGCCCCGCGGCCTGGACTGACGGAAGCCCTCGCCTTTACGCGTCCCGGCGACACTCTCGCGTCAGATGGTTTGGCATCTTTCTTGCACTAAGAGTAATACGCCTGTTGGGTCCGTCTCGTGACGAGCCTTGATCCAACCGGCGGCGGGCCGACCCGGAGACGCATCGGAGGCTGCGATTGTGGCGATCGACGTCCGGCCATCAGGGCTTGATGGGGTGAACGCCGATCGCCAAGTCTGAGAACAGGGATTAGAATTGCTCAGAAGAAGACCAATTAGTTGGACGACCGCCCTTCTGTGTTTACTGGCCCTGAGCGGCAAAGGCGCCACCGAAGTGGTCGTCCTGGCGGCTGGGCTTTACCTCGCCTGGAAGGTGGTTTGCCACCGAGCCGACGTCCTCCTTATCCTGGAGGGGATCTCGTGCCCACAGGTCCTTAAGCAGCCGCCCCTGCCGCACATTCTCCTCTTCCTTGTTGTCTTTGCCGGTTTAGCGGCGTTCTCTTCCGATATAAAAGCGAGCCTGTTCCACTACTATCAGATGGCTACTCTTTTAGGGACCTTCCTGATGATGGTCTGCCTCCGGCAACTTCCACCGCAGCACCGTCGAACGCGCCTAGTGGTCCACGCCCTCCTGCTTGGGGACGTCGCCGATGCTGTCTATGGGCTCTACCAGGTCCACACGATGGGCCATCTGCGGGTCACCGGCTTCAGTACCAATTACGTCTTCTACGGCTGCCTGCTTGTTCAGGCTATTCTCCTCGCGGCGGCCCTACTTCTGGAGACGCGCAGCCCGCTCCGCCGAGCGGCCTATGCGGGCGTGGTGTGTCTCTGCATTATCGCGCTCGTTTGCTCTCAGGCGCGTGGCGCCTGGATCTCACTGGCTTTGTCGTTCCCGGTAGTCGTTTATCTGTCCCGGCGGCAATTCACGCGTGACACACGTGACCGGAAGTGGGTATGGATCTACCTGGGCGCACTGACTGTGCTGGCCTTAAGTCTGTCACCGCTGTACTTCGATCACCTGATGACCCTTTTTAACCCAAAGTGGCAGGCGAACTGGGAGCGGATGCTGATCTGGGGCTCCACCCTGCGTATGATACACGACCACCCATGGACCGGAGTCGGGGCAGGACAGTTCGCCGCCATCTATAATTCCCACTATATCAGTCCGGCCAGCGTCGAGCGCTACCATCCTCACGCTCACAACAGCTTCCTCCAGATCTTATCGGAGGACGGCATCATCGGCTTTGCAGCGTCCATCTATTTGCTGTATGGCATCGTCCTTTTCCTCCGAAATGCACTGAGGGAAACTCCCTCCAGCCCATATGTCATCGGCTCAGTGGGAATGTTCTGCGCCCTCTTCGTGGCAAGTCTGGTCGATTACCTCCTTTTCTCCGGCTATGTGCGGCCCGAATGGGTGCTATGGCTAATGCTTGGGCTGGTTTATTATGACCGTCCGACCGCCTCCAGCTCCAGTGCCTCGGCTGTCTCTAGTGCCTCGGCTGTCTCTAGTGGTCCGAGAAATGACGACAGCAAAATGGGCCAAACTGATGGGCTAATCGAAAAGACTGTATAAAAAAGACTGTATAACTGTATAAAAGTCGGGCATTCTGCGTATAACCACGTGTGACTGAGTGAAAGCCTTACCCGAAGGGCTTGAATGACGCCCAGTGGCAGGTCCTGGAACCACTGGTCCCCGCCGTCAAGAAAGTCGGACGGCTTGCCAAGTACGAGCGGCGCGAGATCCTAAACGTCCTGCTCTGCTCGACCAAGAACGGGACGTGGCAGAATATCCATGACCGCCTGCGCGAGCAGGTGCGTCAGAAGCAAGGGCGCGACCCGCATCCCTCCGCCGCCTTCCTGGACAGCCAATCCGGCCTGGACAGCCAATCCGTCAAGACGACGGAAAAAGGCAAGACTACAGAAGGAGGGAGTCCGTGGCTACGATGGCGGCAAAAAGATCAAAGCGCGCAAGCGTAACGTCAGGGTAATTTTGCATGAGTTTTGTTTTTGTCAACTGCACAGCGGAGACCTTCACGCCGACCCGGAGCGGCGGCATCTGCTCGTGGGTCTGGGAACTCTGCCGGTCCGCGCAGAAGAGCGGGATCGAACCCTGGGTCATCACCAAGACCAGCCCCGACCCGCCCTACCCATGGCCCAAGACGGTCCTGCTGGACTACCCGCACGTCCCCCGGAACCGCCTCCTGAGCAAGCTGGTGTACCTTCAGCGCGACCTGACCGGCTGGGGACATGTGCGCCAGAAGGCATGGAACCTGAAAATCGCCGCCGCCCTCGTGCGCGAGAACTTGCAGGGCCTGCCGCTGCTGATCAACAACGACATCGAGCTGGCCGTCTACCTGCGCCGCCGGTTTCCCCAGGCGACCATCATCCACCAGGCGCATAACCGGAACCCGTGCCGCGAGAAGTTCCGGCGGCAGTTCGCGCCGTCCGTGGACCTCGCCCTGGCCGTCAGTGACGACTGCGGGCGCTGGAACAAGGAGTACTTCGGCCTCGACTCGATCACCACGGTCTATCCGGGCGTCAACACCGAGCAGTACCGGCCCGCTGAGGAGGTCCCGCCCGGCCCGCCGCTGATCAACTTCGTGGGTCGGACCGACCACAGCAAGGGGACAGACCTGTTGCTGCGCGCCGCTCAGTCCCTGTCGCGGACGACCAAAAACTTCCGCCTTCAAGTCCTCGGCTCCAGCCATTACGGCTACCAGGAGGAAGACGACTTCCAGCGAATGCTGGACACGCTGGCGGCGGAGCTGGAGGCGGACGGCATCCCCGTCCGGCGGCCCGGCTTCGTCAGCCGTCCTGCGCTGCCGGGCGAGCTGCGGAAGGCGCACATCAACGTCGTGCCGTCGCGCTGGGACGAGCCGTTCGGGCTGGTGACGCCGGAGGGCATGGCGACTGGTCTGGCGACCGTCGGCTCCCGGACCGGGGGCACGCCGGAGATCATCGGCGACGCGGGCTTTCTGTTCGAGCGCGGCGATGTGGACACTCTGGCGGGTCACCTGGAGCGGCTGGTCTGCGATGCCCCGCTCCGCTTGGAATATGGCCGGCGGGCGCGCGCGCGCGCCGAATGGTTCACCTGGGACCGCACTTGGGCGCGGCTGCAGCCGCTGATGGGGCTGTAGGGGGAGTTTGAAAGCTTGAGAAAGGTCCAGGAATGCACGTTTGTTTTCTGAACATGCCGATCGAGTATTACTCGCCGGTTTCGGGGGGCGCGATCGCCACCATCATCATGCAGACGGGAAAAGAGCTGCTCGCGCGCGGGCACAAAGTCACCGTCCTCACCCCGACCAACGGCGACCCGCTTTACTCGGTCGGCGAGGTCGTCCCACTCGACGCCCGGCAGCGTGACCAGCTTTCCCTGCCGCAGCGCGTCCTGTCGCGGCTGCGCCATGAGACCTGGGCCTGGGACTATGCTTACTATGAATACTACCTCGCGTCTTTCCGGCAGGCCCTGAGCCGGCTTGCGACCGCGCCGGATGCCGTGATCTGCTTCAACGATCTCGTGTCGCCGTGGTACATTCGCCCCCTGCTGCCCCGCGCCAAAATCCTGGTGAACTTGCAGAACGAGCAGGGCACGCGCCAGCGCGGCATCGGCGGCACCATCCGCGCCGTGGACACCTTTGTCGCGTGCAGCCGCCACATCCAGCGCTGGACACAGCAGAAGTACGGTGTGCCCGACGACAAGATGGCCGTCATCAACAACGGCATTGACCTGGAAGCGTTCCACCCGCGCGCGGACTTTCTGGAGCCGCGCGCGGCCCTGAAGGTGCTGTTTATCGGGCGCATTGACCGCAACAAAGGGCCGGACATTGCCGCCGACGCCGTGACCCTGCTGCGGCGCGAGGGCCTGCCCCTGCATCTGACCGTGGCGGGCGGCTTGTGGTTCTATGGGCACGGCAACGAGATGGCTGACCCGTTCTTCCGGGAGCTGAAGGAGAAGATGGAGGCGGCGGGCGCGGACTACCGGGGCCATGTGACGCGCCCGGATGTGCCGGCCCTTGTTCGCGACCAGGACGTTTCGTGTGTGCTTTCGCGCACGCACGACCCAAATCCGCTGGTCTGCTTGGAGAGCATGGCGTCCGGGTGCGCGGTCATCGGGGCCGACCGGGGGGGAATCCCCGATGCCTTCGGGGAAGCGGGAATGCTGGTGGACCCGGACGATTTCGAGGCCGTCGTCGGGCACCTGCGCCGCCTGGCGACCGACCCCGCCGAGCTGGCGCGGCAGAAGCAGGCGTCGGTGTCCCGCGCGTCCCGCGCCTCCTGGGCCGCCAATGTGGATCAGCTAGAGCGGCTGCTTTAACGGCTGCTTTAGGAGCGTGTATAAGAAGGACGAGGATCGCCCCCCGGCCCCCAATTCTGGGGGAGCAGGGGGATTAGGCTGGCCCCTGGGGGATTAGGCTGGCCCCTCTGGTTCCCCCAGAATTGGGGGCGAGGGGGCGATCTTCAGAATTGGGGGCGAGGGGGTTCTTGAGAGCTTTCTATACACACTCTGAGGAGCGTGTGAGGGGGCTTCCTCTCGCCCGCTAGGCGGCAAGCACTTTGCCGTAAATCTCCCGCATCTGCTCGGCCACGCGCCCCCAGGTGTAGCGCTCTTCCGCCTGCCGGCGTCCGATCCGGCCCATCTCCCGCGCGCGGGGCGGGTCCGCGCGCAGCGCGGTCAGGGCGGCGGCCAGGGCCTGGGGGTCGCGCTCGCGGAACACCAGGCCCGCTTCCCCGATCACTTCCGGAATCGCGCCCGAATCCGAGCCGGTCACGGGCGTCTCGCAGGCTTGGGCCTCGATGATGACGCGCCCGAACTGCTCCTTCCAGCGCGGCGTCGTCCGCGACGGCAGGACGAGCGTGTCCAGCGCGTTCATCACCTGCGGCAGCTCTTCCAGGGGGCGTGCCGGCAGGAACCGGACCCGGTCCGTCAGCCCCGCCTCCTCGACCCGCCGCTCCAGTTCGGGCTGATACGCGCCCCTACCGAGGAACAGCAGGCTGACATCGGGCGGGCAGAGCGCCAGGGCGTCCACCATCTCCGCCAATCCCTTTTCCTCGACGATGCGCCCGATGTAGCCGGCCACGAACCCAGACAGCCCCAGCGCCCGTCGGCACTCGTCGCGGTCGAGAGGCCGGAACAGGTCGGTGTCCACGGCATTGGGGACGACCTCCGCCGGCCCTCGATACCCTTTGGTTCGCGTATTCTCGACCGCCTCCTCGCTGCGCCCGATCACGAAGTCGGCGCGGCGCAGCGTGTACGCGCGGAACGTCTCAAAGGGGGGGGGCAGAGTCTTGGCGATGTTCTGCTCGGTTTCGGAGATGATCTTCGCCTGGGGCAGCAGGCGGCGGCACAGCCAGGCCGTGTGCGCGCTGACCAGGCCCCACGGCTCTTCCCACAGATCAATGATGTCGGGCTGGAACTCGCGCAGGGTCCGGGCCAGATCAGGATACCAGAGGAGATACCACTGGGCGGGGCCAGACCAGGGCCAGCGGGCGCGCCCGACTTGGAAGTCGTAGCCGCCCTCCAGGGGCTGCTGCGGTTCGCGCCATCTGCCATACTCCCACCAGCGGTCCGGGACGAGCACGCGCAGCTCAACGCCGGGAAGCCGGCCGAGCTGGGCAGCCTTCGGCTGTCCCTCCCGCCGCGACTGGCAGGTGTGCGAGATCAACAACACGCGCATAGTGTGGGCTACTCTTTCATCGGCAGGGAGTCGCTGGCACCGGCCGCCTGCTGATAAACCGCCAGGGTCGCCCGCGCCATGCGGTCCACGGTGAACTTGTCTTCAAACCGCGCCCGCCCGTTCTTTCCTAAGCGCCGGCGCTCGCCGGGATCGGCCAGCAGACGACAGATCGCTTCCGCCAGATCGCCGGGGGAAGACGGCGGGACCAGCAGGCCGGTTTTGTCCTCCTCGACGATCTCCACCGGCCCCCCCGCGCGGGTGGCGACGACGGGCTTGCCCAGCGCCATCGCTTCGAGCAGGGCCAGCCCGAAGGGTTCCGCCAGGCTGGGCAGCACGAACAGGTCGCCGGCGGCGATCAGGGCGGGGGCGTCCGGGCGGAAGCCGAGGAGCTGGACGGCGCCGCCCAGTCCAAGACGCTGAATTTGCTGTTCGAGGGCGGGTCGCAGGGAGCCGTCTCCGGCGATCAGACAGCGCGCGGCGGGAAGGGCGTCTTTGACCTTGCTCATGGCGCTGACAAGCGAAGCGATGTCTTTCTCGGCCTCCAAACGGGCGGCGCAGACCACAAGCGGCGTGTCCGCCTCAACACCGAGCGCCCGGCGGATGGCGGCGGACTGACTCGCCTGCGCGTTGTCCGGCGCGGCGATGCCGTTGGGGATGACCGTGATCTTGGCGTCAGGCACTTCCCGGCGGGCGAGCATCGCCGCCCGCACCGCTTCGGAGATCGCCACGATCCGGCTCATCTGATGGATGACCCAGTGGTGGGCCAGCCCGGACAAAAGCGCCTTTGGCCCGCGCTGCGTCGCGTGGTTCGGCTGGAGGAAGTGCTGCGTCATCACGCAGCGCCCCCGTTCCGCCCGCCGGACGGCGACGGCGGCGGCCAGGGCGGTGCGCCCGTTGTGGGCGTGGACGATGTCCGCCTCGCCTGATTTCAGAAGCCGCGCCAAGGTCCGCACAGCAGCCCGGTCCAGCAGGCCGTGCTTCTGGATCATCAGGAAAGGCAGGTCTTCCTTCCGTGCGGCATCTTCCAGGGCTGAGGGCGAGGGGCAGGCCAGCGTCACGGCGGCGCCCGCCGCGCACAGGCCGCGCGCCAGATCCAGCATGTGACGCTCGGTTCCGGCAAAAACGTCGGCGTCGGTGAACAGGACGACGCGCAGCGGGGCAGGGGAAGGGTTCATGCCGCGCACTCTCTCAGGTGCTGCTCGTAGCGGCTCAGGACGTTCGGCCAGGCGTAATGCCGCACAGATTCCTCGGTCTCCTCGGCGGAGGCGGGCGGCGCGTCCAGCAGGGGCCGCAGCCCCGCCGCGATCTCGGCGGGGTCGTTGGGATCATCCAGCAGGATGCCGGTCCGCCCTTCTTGCACGGCGGCGGATGCGCCCGCGAGGCGGCTGGTGACGACGGGCAGGCCGCAGGCCAGCGCTTCCACGATCACCAGCCCCCAAGCCTCATACTGCGTCGGCAGCGCGAACAGGTCGGCGGCGGCATAATAAGTCGCCACATCGTTCGAGGGGCCGGTGAACTGCACCCGTTCCGATAGGCCCAGGCGGCGGATCTCGTCGGCGTAGCGGTTCGGGTCGAGCCGACCCACCGCCAGCAGGCGCAGGCGCGTGTCCGCGAGCTGAGCGACCGCGCGCAGGAGCGGGCCGAACCCTTTGCGCTCCAGTTCATTGGCGACGAAAATGACGACCTTGTCGCTGTCGCCGTAGCCCAGCATCCGGCGCATGGGCGCGCGGTGCGCGGCGGTGCGGCAGACGCTGAACTCCGCCGGGGAATAACCGTTAGGGAGCACGGCGATGTCTTCGGAAGGCACGTCGTAAAAGCGCATCAGGTCGGACTTGACCTGCGGGGTCAGTGCGATCAGGCGGCGGAAGCGGCGGCCTGCGAAATGCTTCCGCTCCATCGCCAGCAGGAAGGGATGATTCAGGTTCGCCTTCTGCCGCAGCCGGCCCTTCCAGTCGCGCTGACGGCGGCTGGCTTCCAGCCAGGCTTTGTGTACGCTCGGCACCCACATGACGCCGCCGGGAGGCGACTCGACGCCGAAGGCGGCGTGAATGTCGGCGGGCGGGCGGCTCGCCGCCAGCGCCCGCTCGCTCCGCTGGGCGTAGGACAGCAGGCGCGGCAGCGCGCCGCGCGCCGGCAGCGGGATGGCATGAACCGTCACGCGCGTGTCGAGTGCGTCCCGGTCCCAGTCCGCGGCATACAGATGGGTTTCGTGCCCGCGCCCGGCCAGAAAGTTCGCGCATTCGAGCACAACGCGCTCGATGCCGCCTCGGCGGTGGCAACCGGGATAGGAAAGTGCAACTCTCATAGTGCAATGCTCATCGGGAATGCTTCCTCAAAATCTCCTCGTAGCGCGCCAGAACGGCCGGCCACTGATAAGCCGCGACCGAGGCCGGGGCGGCTTGGGAGAGCGCGGCGCGAGCCTCGCCCGCCAGCAGCGGCGCCAGCGCCGCCGCCAGCTCCTCGCCGCTGCGGGGGTCCGTGATCAGGGCGCCGTTGACACCCGGCAGGATCGCATCCTGAGCGCCCGATACGCGCGTCGTGACGACGGGCAGGCCGCTGCCCAGCGCTTCAAGGATCGCCAGGCAGAACGCCTCGTACTGCGTCGGCAGCACGAACAGGTCGGCGGCGGCGTGGAAGCCGGCCACGTCCCTGGTCGCGCCGCAGGCGAGTACCTGGCCGCCGACCCCGGCGGCCGCCGCCTGCCGCCTGACCTGCTGCCCGTCCACGTTTCCAACGACCAGCAGGCGCACACTCGGGTCGCCCAGCCGGCGAAGCGCGTCCAGCAGCGTCGGGTATCCCTTGCGTTCCAGCTCGTTGGCGACGAACAGCAGCGCGACCTGCCCCGGCTCCAGGCCCAGACGGGCGCGCATCTCGGCGCGGCGGGCTTGACGCCGCTCCGGGTTGAACTCGGTCGGGGAAAAGCCGTTCGGGTTGACCGTGACGTCTTCGGGCGGAACGCCGTAAAAGCGCTCCAGATCGGACTTGACCTGCGGGGTCAGCGCGATCAGCGCGCGGTAGCGCCGTTCGCGAAAATGGCGGGCTTCAAGGCGCAGCAGGATTGGGTGGAGCGGATTCAGGTTCTGCTTCCAGCGAGCGAGGGACAGCGGCCCGCGCAAGGTCCGGCTGCGCTCCAGCCAGGCGCGGTGCAGGCTGTGGACGAGCATGACGCCGCCGGTGGGGCAGACAACGCCGTGCGTGTTCAGCACGTCATAGTCCATCCGCTCCGCCAGCCGGGTCGCCGCGCGGAAGTAGGACGTGCTTCGGAGAAAAAACGGGCATCGGCATGTCGGCACATGCTGGAAGCGGATCGGGACGGCCCCTTCTCCTGCGCTTTCTTCCCAGTCGCTTTCCTCCCATTCGCTGGCGAGAACCGTCACCTCATGCCCGCGCCCGGCCAGATAGCGGGCGCACTCGAACATGACGCGCTCCACGCCGCCCCTGCGGTGACAGCCGGGAAACGACAGGGCGATTTTCATGGATTGTTTCTCATGGATTGTTTCTCATGGATTGTTTCTCATCTCTCGCCCCGCACCACCAGCCCCTGCCAGTTTTCCGCCGACGCATGGGCGCGGCCCATCGCGATGTAGTAGACGCGCGTCGCCATGCCCGCCGAGGCCCACGCCGCCATGATCGCGCCCCGGCTCCAATAATGGTCCACCATACCGTGGACGAACTTGTCCAGCACAAGCGCCCCGCCGATGCACAGCAGCGAGAACAGGGCTTCGGACCGCGCGACCCGCTTTTGCGCCTGCCAGATCATCCGAAAATAGGCGAAGTGGATCAAAAGCAGAGCCGCCGCCCCCAGCACCCCGGTTTCGGCCAGCGTCATCAGCAGGATGTTGGTCGCGTCGAACTCCTTACGCAGCCCCACGCCCATGCCGTAAACGGGGCTTTGCTCGAAATAGTTTTGCGCCACATCCACGGACTCATACCGGAGCTTGATGTTGTAGTGATTTTGGCCGAAACCCGTGGCATATTCGCGCGACGCCGGCGGGAGCGTGAACCAGAAAATGAGGAGCAGCGGCAGCAGGAACAGGGTGATACGCAGCAGCAGGGCCAGCCGCCGCCGCAGGGCGAAAATGAAGAAGACGCCCGCCGTCGTCCCCAGCCACGCGCCGCGCGACAGGGAGAACAGCAGGCCCACCCCAATCACAAGGAGCGCCGCGCTCAGGACTTGACGCCGCCGCGAGGAGGCCGACAGAAGCATCTCCACGCCGACCAGGAAACAGCAGGTCAGCGAGGACGCGATCCCGTTCTTGTTCAGGCCGATGAACCAGTAGTTCGTGACCAGTCCCGCGATCGCCAGGAACACGCCGACCGCGACCAGGGCGTTGAAAGCGTACCAGTACTGGCGCGGGTCGGGCGCAAAGGCGCAAAAGACGCCGACCACGACCACGAAGTAAAGCAACATCTGGAACAGCGAGATCAGCGCCGTCTGGCCGAGCCAGTGAATCATCGAGGAAAACACGCAAACCGTGAAGTAAAGCAGGACCGGAACCAGGACCGGGCCGACGCGCGGGCGCTGCTTTTGCACCAGGCCGCGAACATACAGGATGGGCAGGGTCAGCACCAGGTTGACCTCGGCAATGGAAAACTTGGCGCCGCCGCCGCCCGACAGGTCATTCTGAAAAGGGGCCGAAGCGAAGATCAGCATGAGCGCGATGCCGGGATAGCGCGACGCGACCAGCAAGAAGCCCGCGACATAAAGGACCGCCGCCGCGAAGAGCAGCTGGTGCAGGGCCAGCCACGACAGCGCCGCCGCCGCCAGGAGCGCGAGCACCACCGCCGCGACGCGCCCGGTGCGGGCCGGGGGCCGTCCGTCTTTGAGGGCCGGACCCGCCGGCATCGGCATCAACGTCGGCATCAGGCCTGCGCCCCCCGGCCCGCGCCGCGCCAGTGGGTGGCCTGGCGGATGCAGAGCCACGCCTGTAGGCGCGTCTTGGCACGGGCCGCCGGACGCCGCCGGGGCGCCGCCGCTGCCACCCCCGCCCATGCCAGAGTCCGCAGGGCCGCCCCGACGATCATGGCCAGCCGCAGCGAGACCAGCCCGCTCAGGCCGTGGTGCTTGCGCGTGTAGTAGTCCAGGCTGTCGAAGAAGTGGGCGTTGATCTTTGCCTGTTCCGCCGCGCCGCTGGCCCCGCCCAGATGCGTCACGCAGGCGGACGGCGTGAAGGCGATGTCCCACCCGGCGTCGCGCAGCCGTCGCTGCCAGTCCGTTTCTTCCTGATACATGAAAAACGCCTCGTCAAAGCCGCCCGCCTGCTCGTAAGCCGTGCGTCGGACCAGCAGGCAGGCGCCGATCACCCACTCCACCGACCGTGCCGAATCGTGCGCCCAGCGGCGGTAGTCCCCGACGACCGGATGATGCGGCAGGAGGGTGGAAATCCACAGGTTCTCCAGCCAGGCGCGCGCGGGTGACGGGAAGCGGTAGCAGGAGGGCTGGGTCGTGTCGTCCCGGTTCAGCAGGCGCGGCCCGACCGCCCCGGCGCGCGGATGCGCCCGCCCATAGGAGAGCAGCGCGGCGACCGCCCCCGGATGGACAAAAGCGTCGCTGTTGAGCAGCAGCAGGAACTCGCCGCGCGCCTGACGCATCGCCAGGTTGTTGGCCGCGCCGAAGCCCGCGTTGCGCGGGTTCTCGATCAGGCGCACATCGGGGAACGCGGCGCGGACAGCCCCGGCGCTGCCATCCTGGGAGGCGTTGTCCACGACCCACACTTCGGCGGGAGTCCCGCCGAGACTGGCGCGGCCCAACTCGGACTCCAGATCGTCACCAAGCGCGCGCAGGCAGTCCAGCGTCATCTGCCGCGTGTTGTAGCTGATGATGATGACGGACAGCGCGGGGCCGGGCAGCACGGGTTCAGGGGACATGGACAGGCTCTCCCTCTGCTGAGTGGCCGGCGGCGCCGCCTGTCGGGAGCGCGTCCAGCACTTGCAGGACTTGGTCCAGGCGCGCGTCCCAGGAGTGGCGCCGGGCTTCGGCCCGCCGCGCTTCCCCCGCCGCCGGGGCCTCCTGCAAGGCGTCCTCCACGGCCCGCGCGAAGTCGTCGGCGCCCGAGGCGATGCGGACGAACTGCGGGTAGTCGCGGAAACCGGCCACATCCGTGGCGACGATCGGCTTGCCCGCCGCCAAATACTCCCAGAGCTTGATCGGGTTCAGGCTCTCGGTAAACGCCGTGACCCGGTGCGGGGTGATGCAGACGTCGAACGCGCGCATGAAGTCCGGCACCCGCGTATAGGGGACCGGGCCGGTCAGGATGACGTTTGGACACGACTGGAGCAGACGCCGGTCCTCGGCGGGCAGCATGTCCGGCCCGATGAGGGCGACCGTTCCCTGCGAGAAGCGCCGCGCCAGGCTTTCCACCAGGGGCACATCCACCCGGTCCGGGTGGATTGACCCCGTGTAGCCCAGGACGGGCCGGCGCCAGCCTTCGGCGGGCGCGGGCAGAGGGCCGCTGCCGTCCAGGACGCGCCGGTAGTGGTCGGCGTCTACGCCGTTGGGGACGAGGTGCAGCGGGTCGGCCAGCCCGCGCTTCATCTCCAGCAGCCGCTCCGAGCAGACGATGACGGCGTCGGCCCGCCGGCACAGCGCGGTGTCCTGGTCGGACGTCAGGCGGGTCAGCGCGGGCGACTGCGTCAGGGTCGTCCAGTCGTCGGTGATGTCATAAACAACCGCCCGCTCCCCCATGCGCCCGGCCATGTGGACAGCGGAATGCGGGTTCAGCCACAGAACAGGGTTTTGCAGCCCCAGGCGGCGGGCGGCCTGCCGGACATGACGGCGGAACAGAGCCTCGTTGAGACGCCGCCCCGCCGTCAGCGTGTTGGGCAGCAGCTTGAATGGCCGTGTCCGCGTGACGTTGGGTAGCCCGTCCACGGACTCGTCGGCATCCGCCAGGGAGGGCAGCCGCCCGCGCCGCAGGTCGTTGGTGACGTCGCGCGGCAGCCCGACGAACAAAATTTTGTGTTCGGGAAAGCGCTGGGCCAGCCCGGCGCAGAGGAACTGGTTGCGCCGCCAGACCTCGTCCCAGTTCTCCATGGAAACGAAGATCAGGTCGGGCATGGGGCCTCCTGACGGGCGCGGGGAGTTCGAGACACCTGCCGGTAGATCTCGAAATATTGGTCGGCGATCCGCTCCCAGGTGAAATGGTCCTCGGCGCGCGCCCGCCCCTTTTGTCCCAAAGCTGCCGCCCGCTGGGGATCCGACAAGAGCGCTTCGAGCGCGTCGGCCAGCGCGCCCGCGTCGCCGCCGGGGAACAGCAGGCCCGTCTCGCCGTCCAGGACGACTTCGGGCACGCCGCCGACGCGCGCGGCGACGACCGGCTTGGCGCAGGCCATCGCTTCCAGGCTGACGATGCCCTGCGGCTCCTGGCGCGAGGGCAGCGCGAACACGGTGCAGCCCCGGAACAGGCTGACCGCCATCGGCCGGTCCGCGCGCCCGACCAGATGGACTCGCGCGCCCAAGCCAAGCGCGTCCGTCTGCGCCTTAAGGCTGTCTCGCTCCGGGCCGTCCCCAGCGATCAGGAGATCGGGCGCGTCGGGGAGGCGCTGCTGGAGCCGGGCGTAAGCATCAATCAGGAGGTCGAACCCTTTTTGCGGGACGACGCGCCCGATCCCCAGGATGAACGGGCGCGGGTGCGTGTAGGGCGGCGCGTCCACGTCGAACTCCGCGAGATCAATGCCGTTATAGACCGGGCGGCTCCTCGCCTCAAGCCCGACGCCGGCGAACTGCCTGGCGTCGTCCAGCGTCTGCGCCGAGCAGGCCGTCACATAAGCGGCGCGTCGCAGCAGGCGGCGCAGCGTCCAATTGGCCGCCGCGCTGGTTTGATACAGCCGGCCCGCGTCCATCGTCCGCTCACCCTGCGTCGTCACCACGAGCGGCAGCCCCGTCATCCGCGCGGCCGCCAGCGCATAAAGCCCGTTCGGGCCGACGCACTGGACGTGAATGATGTCCGTGCCGAGCGTCCTCAGCAGCCGGGTGACGGCGCGCAGGTCCGAGGGGAACCGCCGCGCGAAGTGGGCCATGCCCCTCGGGTTGCCGCGCGGCATCTCGAATGGGAAGCGCCAGACGTCCACCCCTTCCACCCGTTCCTGGGCCGGCAGGTCCTTGGGGTGGCGCGTGGTGAGGATGTGCGCGCCGTGCCCCCGCCGCCGGTATTCCAGGGCCAGGTGGCGGCAGGCCTCCTCAACGCCCCCGAAATGGGGGTAAAACGCGCTCGCGAAAATGGCGATGTTCATAAAAGCTTCTGTCTCAACGGCCTAGGTCTCTAGGGATTATACCCTGCGCCGCATCCGGTCACCCGTCCTGACCCGGCTTGACGGGCGACCCGCCGGTGCGCGGCTTGTTCAGGAAGCGGCGCTCGACCTGCACATGGAATAGAAACGAAACCCCCAACACTATCGGCAGAAACAGAAACAAACTGGAGGCAAAGATGTCGCGGTCCCGCGAGAAATGAGATCCGCCCAGGGTGATCAAAATCCGCAGAAGCGGCTGGTGCAGCAGATACACGCTGTAGGAGATGACGCCGATCCAGACCAGAAAGCGCGCCCGCAGGAACCGGCTCAGGGAAAAGCCCTGCGGCAGCGGACTGCGGGACGCCCACAAAACCATGAAAAAGAAACTCAGCCCGAACAGCGGCTCGGAGAACGGGTTGTGCTGGCCGTAGCGCATGTGAACCCACATATTGGGCACATAGCAGAGCAGCGCCAGTGGGCCGAACGGGACGCGGCTGCGGCGCGGTTTCGGCTTGAGTCTCAGGCTCTGAAAGGGTACGCATAACTATCCGCTTTATAGGCGCTGGTACACATAGACCAACAAGCCCTGCTTGTCGTTGGTCGGCATCGCCAAGACCGGGGCGCGGCGGTAGCCGCTCAGGACCGTGTCCGGCGGGACAGGGGCGAGCGAGAGAATCACCTCCGGCTTGCGCCGCTGAAGTATCCGGTAAAGGGGGTCGCCCGGCCGGAACCACTCGCCGTCGGAAACGCCGGTCGTGTACTTGTATCTCGCGGGAAGGTGCGATATCTCGCGGTCCGTCAGCCCGCGAACGTCTATCATCTTCTTGTCCAGATTGGCATAGCCGGCATAACCCATCTCGGAGTACGCAATCGTGGCGCCGCGCGGCAGACGCCGGATGTAGTCTGCGCCCTTCACCCAGAGCGGCCCGTATCCCTCACTGACCTGGAGCATCTGCGCCCCGCGCGTCGAGAAATTGATCTCGCTCCAGGGGAAATGCGCCGATTTGCAGCAGCTCACCAGCCAAAGCGCGGCGACCGCCCCGCCCCACACTCCGAGCGCGTTTGCGGCAAAGGCCCGCCTCAGCGTTGGACGCCGCCGCGCCAGCCGCCGGACGAACGCGCGCAGGCCGTGACACTGCGCGACGGCGATGACCGGCAGGACCGGAGCCATGAACCGCCACCCGTACATCCAGTCACCCCCGGACCGGAGGACGAACACGACCACGGCGGCCACGGCCGCCAGGGCCACGGTTCCGGCCAGGCGCCGCCGCGTCCGCCAAAACCCGGCCAGCGCCAGCGCCCAGAACAGCAGAGGCATGACAAGGAAGAAAGCATCGGACCGCAGGTTTCTTTGCAAGACGCTGCCGGACCCGGATACGTTCTGCCGGTTGATCTGAGAGAGGAGGCTGAACAGGGGGGCTAACAGGTGGGAGGCCGGTGGCCCGGGCGAAGTCGCCTTCAGCAGATAAGCCGCTCCCTGACTGATGCCCTCGCGCAGAGGCTGCGCCTTGGCGAAGTAGGTGTTCGGCAGGAGCTGCCCGTAGTAGCCCCAGCGCGCCATCTCGCCCAGGCCGACGGGGACCAGAAAGGCCAGCAGCCAGGGCAGGAGGAAGGGCAGCGAAAGCCGGCGGCGGCGCATCCAGTAAAGGCGGACGACAAAAAGGGCGGCAACCGTGAGCGACGCTTCCGGCCGCGCCATCAGGGCGAAAAACAGCACGAGACCCGAAAGCGCGCCCTGGCCGCGCCGGCATTCCTTCAGGAACACGAGCAGGGAAGCCAGCAGAAGGCTGCCGTAGAGAGTCGTTTCCAGCGCGTTCACGGCCGCCAGGGCGAAGTTCACGTTCAGCGCCACCAACGTCTGCGCGAGAGCCGCCTCCCACGCGCCCAGCCCACTGCGCCGCGCCAGCGTGCCGGTCAGGGCCAGGACGACAAAGGCAAACAGCAGGCTCACGCATTTCGCCTTGAACAAAATGTCCACGGAGGGCGCAGCCGCCACCAGGACCAGGGACAGCAGCAGGTGCATTGGGCTTGTGAACCCTTCGGCCCGCTCCCCGATGTTGAAGACCGGGCCATGACCGGCCAGGACATTCGCCGCGTACCGGAACGTGATGTAGGGATCATCTACCGTCTGCGCGAACACGGAGTAGGCTGTGCCCAGCAGGAGGAAGTACGGCGCCAGCAAAGCCAGTCGCCGCCACCGGGACGAACGGCGCGGAGTTGTTTCACGAGAGCCGGGGTGGCGCTCCAGCTTTAATGCCAAATGTCCGAACCTGCTTCCTTTGCTGACCGAGATACCCTAGTGGCCGAGGGGCCGGATCTTTGTCGTGGCCGCGCGAATCATGGGACGCGGAGCGGAACTACAGGGAGAACTCCCTCCAAATCCGGGGCATCTGCCTTGACGCGCTGCAAACGCCGCAGAGCGCCCATCCCGACCAGCCAGAGAGCCGCCGTGCCGAAGAATTTCATCGAGACCAGCAGTGACCTCAGCCCGTGCTGGTCGGCGAGCGGGAACGGCGTGTAAAACGGCCAGGACCGGCTGAACACCAGATAAACCAGAATGCCGCCCCCGAGCATCAGCCGCGAAGGCGACAGCAGACGCGCGGGCGTCTCCGCGTCCGCTTCGGGGGAGGCCAGCAGGGTCCACAACAGGGGGAAGCAGTAGACAAAGTAGCCGTTCTCATACGTCGGCAGCAGCAAAAGGATGGAGGCCAGCGTCAGCCCAAACGCCAGACGCGCTTCCACAGGCGTGGGGGCTTGCAGGACGCGCCACAGGAAAACGAAGCCCCCGAGCACGACTGCCACGCCCAGCGCGATGAACGCAAAATAGAGCGCATGGCTGTCCAACAGAGGCGTCACGAACGGGTTCGCGCGCAGGTGCGTGTTGGCGACGCCGAGGATGGAATTCTGGACTTCCATCCTTTCCTGAATCGCCCTCGCCGCGCGCAGGACCTGGACGAAGGCCGGTGCCTCATGCCAGCCGACGGCCGAAAAGAGGATGCCCAGGCTCAGGGCGAAGCCGCCCGCGCTCAGCAGGGCCGGCTTCCACTGACGGCGCAGCAGCAGATAGAGAAGCAGCCCGATCATCCAGACTTTGAACAGAGCCGCGAGGACGATCAGCGCTCCCATCAGCCCCCACCTGCCCCGGCTGTCGGCCCACAGCATCCCCCCGATCAGCCCCAGCAGCATATCGTTGGACTGGCCGATCCCGAAGTTCAAGGTGTTGTCCCAGAACCGGAACGAGACCAGCAGCAGGACGCCCAGCAGTGGGGCCTCCCGCCAGGTCAGCCGGGCCGCCGCCCCGTACAGCAGTACGGCGAGAATCAGGCACCCGGCGTTGACAAGAAACCACGCCTTCAGGGCGGCCTCAAACGGCAGGCGCCCGAGCGGGCGCATCAGCTCCGCCGGCAGCGGTGAGTAAACGTAAGGCAATATGTGCGGTTGTCCCGGCTGATACAGCGCCGCCCCGTGGTTGAGGCGCGTCGCTGCCTGATAAAAAACGTTGAAATCCATCCCCCGGATGCCGCTGTCTGGGTTGACGGCGCCGCTGTAAGTGACCGCCAGGAGCAGCCACGCCAGGAGCAGCAGGAGCAGGCCACTGCGGAGCGCCGGGGCCTCTTGGCCCTTGTCGTTGATCATGTGCCGGCTGCCTCGCGGTAAACGTCCAGCACCTGGGAGGCGTGCGCCTCCCAGGAGAAGCCGCCTGCTCGCGCCGGCCCGCGCCGGCTCAGGCCGGCAGCCAGCGCCGAATCGCCGAGCAGGGTTTGAATGGCCGCCGCCAGGCTGTCCGCCGCGCCGCTCTCGGCCAGCACGGCGCAGTCGCCGACGACTTCCGGCACCGCGCCGGCGCGCACGGCGACTACGGGAACGCCCAGGGCCATCGCTTCCAGCGGCGGCAGCCCGAATCCTTCGTAGACCGATGGATAAACCAGGGCGGTGGCGGCCTTGAGAATCCGGGGCAGCAGGTCCCGCTCCAGGTAGCCCGCGACGGCCACGCGGGGGGCGTTCGCGCCGGCGGCCAGCGTTCCCAGCGGCCCGGCCGGCCCGACCAAGACCAGGGAAAGGTCGGGGTGCTGCGGGGCCAGCCGGGTCCAGGCGTCCAGCAGGGCGCGCACGTTCTTGCGGCACGTCGCCCCGCCGGAATACAGCAGGAACGGGCCGTGGATGCCCCGCGCCGTCAAGGTCTGGACATCTGCGGGGACGACGTCCGGGTGGAAAACATCACGCTCATAGCCGTTGGGGACGACATGGACGCGCTCCGGGGGCAGACACAGCAGCTCCACCATCTCGCGCTTGGCGAACTCCGATGGTGTCAGGATCGCGCGCGCGGCCCCGGCGGCCCGCCTCGCCCATCGGGGCAGCGTCCCCTCATCGGGGAACCGGGCCGGCGGCAGGTCGTGGATGGTGTACACCGAGGGCCGGTTGCCGGGCGCGGGGTAGTCCAGCGCAAGCGAGTGGTACAGATCGGGCGGCGGCTGCCGATGTAGCAAGGTGGCGGCGGCGCGCGCGGCGGGCCAGGGCAGCGATGCCAGCCGGCCCGGCGAGTATCCCTCGAAGGCAGCCCCGACTAGGTCCGCCTCCAGCTCACCCGCCCCTGCGCCGCGGGGCCTGCGCCCGGCGAAGCGGATGTCGAAGCGCCAGCCGTCCCCCACCGCCCCGCTGCCGACCAGGCTGCGGATCAGCAGTCGCTCGTAATGACCCATGCCCATGCGCGGGCCGGGCCGGTTTTGGGAAAGAAAGCGCACATGGAACGCGGCGGTCTGAGAAGCCGGGCTGTGGATTGCGGAAGAGGCTACGGCCGTCATCTTGTCTGTTTGCCTTTATTCTCGCTCACGGACAGCGGCGGTGGCTTCAGCGCCTCCCAGGAAGTACGTCGGCATGGATCTGCCGTCTTCGGCCTCATTGTACCTGACAATCCGCCGCCTGATACTGAAAAAACTACGGACAAATATAATAAACCTTCTGTTAATCAGTTCGCGCCGAATATGGCGTTTCCCCGTGTGGCCGCTTTTCGTCGCGGTCAAGGGCATCCTAATCGGGGCGGCTACGGCCTGCGTTCTGGTCTACGACACGCGCTTCCTAATCCACGCGCCCGTGCGGCATGGACAGCACACAGCCAGAGCCGTAGGGGCGCGGCCCGCGCTCCGAGCGAACGCGGGCCGCTGCCTTTTAGAAGCGTCGGCTGCGTCAGTGGGCGGCGTTCACGCTTGCTCCTCGATCAATTCCGGCGAAGTCTCCGCTGGGTCCGGGCGCATCAAAGCAGGTGGTGGTGTCGCCGTCGAAGGCTTTGGCGAACGTGGCCCCCGCGTTGTTGTAAGACCCCGGCGTCCCGAACGGCGTCCCCGTCAGCTTGGCCGCGCTCGTGCCCGTGGCGCTTGTGCCCGCGACCGAGTAGAACTCGACCTCGGAGACGTTGCCCCAGCCGCCGTTGGGCGACAGGTAGCGCAGGAAGCGGTAGGCTTTGGGGTCGGCGGCCAGGGCGGCTTCGGTCCACTGCCCCTCGGCGGGGATGCTGGTGATGGTCAGCAGGTCGGCGTAGGCGGCGCCGTCCAGGCTGCCCTGGAAGCGGCCGCCCAGCATCCGGTTGGCGGAGCCGGAGCGCGGGAAGAAACGCACTTTGCCGGTGCCGCCGGTGCTGACTGTGTTCGCCGCGGGGACGGTCACGGTCGCGCTTGCGCTTTTCGATTTGTCCATGGCGCTGGCGGCGGTGACGGTCACCGTCTGCGCGTTGGCTGTGGCCGTCGGGGCGGTGAAAAGCCCGGCGGCAGTGATTGTCCCGGCAGACGACGCCCAAGTGACCGTTTGTGCGGGATTGCCTGTGCCGCTGACCGTGGCGCTGAACTGCTGCGCCCCGCCCCCGCTGACGGTCGCTGTGGCCGGAGAAACGCTGACGCCCGTGACTGTTGGGGTGGCTGGCGGGCTGGTCGGCGGGCTGGTCGCCCCCCGGTCAATTCCGGCGAAGTCTCCGCTGGGTCCGGGCGCATCAAAGCAGGTGGTGGTGTCGCCGTCGAAGGCTTTGGCGAACGTGGCCCCCGCGTTGTTGTAAGACCCCGGCGTCCCGAACGGCGTCCCCGTCAGCTTGGCCGCGCTCGTGCCCGTGGCGCTTGTGCCCGCGACCGAGTAGAACTCGACCTCGGAGACGTTGCCCCAGCCGCCGTTGGGCGACAGGTAGCGCAGGAAGCGGTAGGCTTTGGGGTCGGCGGCCAGGGCGGCTTCGGTCCACTGCCCCTCGGCGGGGATGCTGGTGATGGTCAGCAGGTCGGCGTAGGCGGCGCCGTCCAGGCTGCCCTGGAAGCGGCCGCCCAGCATCCGGTTGGCGGAGCCGGAGCGCGGGAAGAAACGCACTTTGCCGGTCGCCTGTGATGTGGGCATTGGCGTCGGCGCTGTGCCGTCCCCGTACACCTCGATCTCGCGCAGCGTGATCTGGTGCGGGCCGGTCTGGCCGCCCGCCGTTACGACCGCCTGGGTCGCGCCGCCGCCCCAGGTCGTGTCATGCACGAGCAGGCGGATTTTGGAGGTGGTGACGGCGGGAAAATCGTGCTCGAAGACGCAGCGGTCGCTGTAAAAGCTATCCACGGTCGTGAACGTGGCGGGCGAGAAGCTGTTCACGACGTTCGTCGGCTCCTGGACGTGCTCGATCGTCGCCCACTGGCCGTTCAGGTCGTATTGCAGCTCGTAGTCCAGCAGGGAGCCGTCAGCCTGCCAGGGGACGCCGGCGTAGACGACGACGTGGCTGATCTTGGCCGGCTGCGGCAGCGTCACCTGCACCCAGGCGGGGAAGCCGACCGTGTTGTCCATCCAGGGGTGGTCGCCCGGCCCCTGGTTCCAGTACCAGTTTTCCAGGACGCCGTTGATGACTTTGAAGATGTCGTTCGGGTAGGACGGGTCCAGCGGCGATGCACCGGTGCCGGACGCCGAGGCGGTCGTGCCGGGCGTCAGCGCCAGGTCCGGGCCGTAATTTATGGGCGCGGCCTGGACCGTCTGCCCCGCCGCCAGCTCCACATACACCGGCAGCTCGGGGACAGCGAGCGTCACCAGCCCCGCCGATACGGGCAGGTCCGAGGCGACGCCCAGGGCGGACACGACGTGGACCGAAGCGCCCCCCGAAACGCTCAGGGTGACCTTGCCGTCCGTCCGCCCGGCGCTCATGAAGGCCGCCACCTGCTTGCCCGGCCCGCCGAACAGGCTGCCGACATACAATTTGTTGCCCAGCGCGCCGAAGTCAAAGGCTTTCTGGAAGTTCGTGCCGTACAGCTCTTCGCTCCAAACGCGCATCAGAGCGGCGGCGGGGTTGAAGCCGCCGGCCGAGTACGGGCCGTCCTCGTTCTCCCAGAAGGCCGGCACGTCCCAGAAGCCGTGGCTGACGTCATACCACAGGTGGTTGTGCTCCTTGGGGATGCCGTACTGCTCGTACACCATCATCTGGAGCATCGTCCACCGCCCCTCCAGGCGCGGCTCGTAGGCACCGTAGCAGGCCGCGAAGTAGCCCTGCTCCGTTTGCCACTTTTCGATGTTCCCGCAGCCGTAGCGCGACAGCAGGGCGTCCAGCGCGTCCAGCGACTGCCGCGCCAGCGTCAGGTCGCCGTTGACATTGTTGTAAGCGTGGAACGAGAACGCATCAATGTAGTTCGCGCCGCCCGCTCTCAGAAAGTCCTCGATCCAGGCCAGCCCGTAGGGGCCGATGGTGACGACACCCGGCCCGATCACCTTGCACGAGGGGTCCATGCTCTTGACGGTCTGGTAGAAGGGCTTAAGTTCCTTGTTCACGAAGTCCGCGCCGTTGTAAGCGTAGTTCGGCTCGTTGCGCGGCTCCCAGTACTTGACGTCGTTGTGGTAATGCGCCACGATTCGGCGCAGGCCGTCCAGGTTTCTGCCCTGCTTGACGGGGTCCGGGTCGGCGACGCCGTTCGGAAAAGCGATCAGCAGAGGACGGCTCCGCTGCGGGTCGAAGGGCGTGTAGTACTGCTTGTCCAGGGCGATGGACGGGTCAAGCTGCGCGATGGCCTGGTCCGGGCTGCCCGCGTCGGTCACGGGATGGCGCTGCGGCCCCATCCCAGTGACGCCGCGCGCGACCTCGTCGCCGTCAAAGACGGTGGAGTTGTTCGGCAGGGTGACGCTGGGCATGACGGGGAAGTTCGCGCTGGGGCGGAAGATGACGAACATAGTCCCGCCGACGCTGTCCCCCCACGGCGCCTGGCTGGTCCCTTGGTGCAGATAGAGCTTGTACCAGCCCGGCTGCGTGACGGGCAGCGTGAGCGTGGGGAACACCCAGGGCGTGGGCGCAGCGACCGTCCCCTGGGCCACAACGGCGCCCCAATAGTCGCGTACCTCGTAGTGAATGCCGCCTTGCAGCGCGAAGGTGCCGTAGTTGGCGATGGAAAGGGTGAACTTGACCGGGGCGCCGGCATAAAAGACGTTGTTCCGCTTGCCCGAATCGACCTTGACCTGGTTGGACGGGTACGAAAAGAGCCAATTGGCGCGGACGGCGCGGCCGCCGACGATGAGAAGCTGTAGGGCGATCAGCAGGGCGAATATGATGTGGGAGGGCCGGGCGATGGTGCGGGTCATACTGTTCTTTCTTTGCAGTGTGCGCGGGGTGCTGGGGAGCAGGCGGTCCGCCGCCCCACTGCCTGCGGCAAGTCAATGATGTTCGTTCAAACTTTCAATGCGAGCGTCCATGCCTTCTTCTTCGGAAGACGGCAAGAGCAACTTTAGACCTTCAGCCAAACATCATCAGGAGAACAGACATTGGCAGGAAAAAAAGCATTCTCTACTGTACCATGTCGGCTGCGCCGTCGCCGTGGGCGCGGTTACGGTCGAAAAACCACATTCCGTACTAACTTGTTCCGTGTCAGCGGTAGAATTTCAGATGTGGAGCTTCAGCGAAGTTCCAAAGGCGAAGGAGGGGTGGTGTCGGAGGCAGTTCGGCCGTCAGCAGAAAGGCGACGCGCTGAGGCGCAGGGGGCTGAAAATGTCAGGCTGAAGATGTCAGGCTGAGGCGGGCGGAAGGAAGCCCGTTTTTTACGCTTCCACGGCGGGAGCGCCGCAAGGGAATGGGACGCCGTGGGGCGTCGCCGGAATGTCGTGGGGCGTCGGAATGTCTGTGCCCGAAAAGGCTGCCCTGGACTTCTTCATCGCCTGCACAACCCAGATGCCCGTCAGCCACAGCGCCGCCGCGCCATAGAAGTCGGCGAATAGGCGTCATTCCCCCGTGCGGCTGATACAGGGGCAGCCCCGCGTTGAGCTGCTCCGCCGCGTGGGAGAAGATGAGAACTTCAATCCCAAGGCGGCGGCTGACAAGCGGCTGAGTTCATAGCCCTGGTCAGGAGGAAGCCAGGTTCAGAGCTGATCCGGGCTTCTCCGTATAGATCGCTTCGTATTGTGAGCAGACCCGGTCCCAGCCAAAGTCCTGCGCGCGCTCCAGACCTGCCGCACGCAGGCGCTCACGCAGGGCGTCGTCGGTCAGGACCCCAATCAGCGTATCGGCCAAGGTGTCATCGGAAGCGATCAGGCCGCAGGTGCCCTCCTGTGTCACCTCGCGCGCCCCCACATTGGGTGAAGCGACGACCGGCGTCCCGGAGGCCATCGCCTCAATATAGGGCACACCGAATCCTTCGTAGGTGCTGGGCAGACAGAAGGCCCAAGCGCGGCGGTAAAGATCGGTCAGCGCTTCTTCAGGAATGCGTCCGAACCAGCGTATGCCCGGTCCCTCAATCCGATCCTCACAAACCGCCCAAAACTCAGCGTCCGGGACCTTCGGACGGATCTGGCGCTGGAACAGATCCAGCAGCATCGCTCCGCGTTTACGCCCGTGCATTGTGCCGACAAAGAGGAGAGACGGAGCCGCAGACTTTTCTCTTGCCGGTGAGAAGGCTTCGAGATCCACCCCGCAGGGGATGACTTTTTTGACGAACGGCAGATAGCGCTGCGTGTTGGCGGAGACCGTGACCAGCTCATCCGCCAAAGCGGCGGCGCTGTATTCACAGAGGGCCAGGGCCGCCATGCGCGCCTTGGTGGTCAAGCCGCGCGCGTGCAGTGTCTCCGCAAGGCAAGAACCATGAAAGGTATGGATGTGGCGTGGACGTTTGCGTCCCCACAAAAACCAATCGTCACCGTGTGCATTCAGCACATCGAAGCGGCTGAAGTCATACCGGCGCAAATCCCAGGCAAAGCCAAACGTCCGCAGACGCGCACCGGGCGGCACCACGACGACCTCATAGCATGAATCTTCCGACGCCCCGGTCTGGCTGAAGACGGTGACCTGATGCCCGCGCCGGGTCAGGGCGTTCGCGAGCGCGTGGACCTGATAGCCGACCCCGATTTTGCTGCCGCTCGGCAGGTACAGCGATGTAATGGCGATGTTCATAACGTTTTTGGCCTGACAACGATCGTTAACAATATTTTCGGAGGCGCCGGCACACGAATTGTATCCAAATCGCAGCCGACTGGTAAACCCCCCATAATTCTCGGCCCGAATGCCTCCCTTGGCTGCGGCCTACAAACCTCTTTGTGCAAGTTTTATGCCAAGTCCAAGCCCTGCGCGTTCGTGGTCATCGCGATTGGCACGGTTTATGCAGAGAGGATAAGGGAATCTCCGATCTTATACTTGCATGAGGAGCCTTGACGTGCCTAATTCTCTGTCGGCGGCCCCGCCGCAATCACCGTCCACCCTTCGTCTGCGGCTGGATTACCTGGACGGGCTGCGCGGGCTGGCGGCGCTTTATGTTGTGCTCCACCACGCCTACTACGGGCTGACAGCGGAAGCGCCGCTGCCGCCTTTGGCGTCCCATCTCACCTACTGGCTGTATCTGGGGCGCAGCGCGGTGGACATCTTCATCGTGCTGTCCGGCTACTGCCTGATGCTGCCCGTTGTGCGGTCCGGGACAGGCCGGCTGGCCGGCGGCTCCCTGGACTTCTTCCGGCGGCGGGCCAGACGCATCCTGCCGCCATATTATGCGGCCATGGCTGTGACGCTGCTCGCCATTTTCCTGGTCCCCTCCCTGCACGACCTATCGCACCCAAACGCGCTGTGGAACACCGTTCTGCCCGCCTGGACGCCGGGCGTCATCGCCTCCCACCTTCTGCTGGTCCACAACTTCGACCCGGCCTGGCATTCCAAGATTGATTACCCGATGTGGAGCGTCGCGACCGAGTGGCAGATCTATTTCCTGTTCCCGCTGCTGCTCCTGCCCCTTCGGCGGCGGCTGGGTCTGGGCGCGTCCGTGCTGGCGGCATTCGCGGTCGGCCTCCTGCCGTTGTTTTTCTTTTTTGACCGCTTCAGCGGCGTCAGCCCGCACTTCCTGGGCCTGTTCGCGCTCGGCATGGCGGCGGCGGACATCAACTTTTCCGCCGATCCGCGCCTCGCCCGCTGGCGTGAGCGTCTGCCCTGGGGCCTGCTGGCCGTCGTCCTCCTCGTCCTGCTGTGCCTGGTCAGCCTCAAGCACATGTCTTGGCCCCTCGCCGTGGCGTTCAAAGACATCCTCGTCGGGGCTTCTACCACTTCCCTGCTGGTCTACTGTACGCGCTTTCTGACCCGGCGCCAGGCGGCGGCCGGTGCGTCCGCCGCAGTTATTTCTTCGGACGATCTCTCCTCCGAGACGCTCCCCTCGCCGGCCCGCGCGCCCCTGGTTCTCCGTCTGCTAGAGTCGCGTGCGGCGGTCAAGCTGGGGACATTCTCCTACAGCCTATACCTGCTTCACGCGCCCGTCCTGGCCGTCTGCCAATCGGCCCTGCGCCCGCTTGGCCTGCCGCCGTCGGCGGCGCTGGTCCTGATGCTGGGGGTTGGAACACCGCTCGCGATACTCTGCTCCTACCTGTTCCACCTGGCTTTCGAGCGGCCCTTTCTGAGCCACGCGCTGGCCAGGGCGGAGGCTAAGGCGGCTTACCGGCCTGCCGCCTAGAGGGACGCTGCCGGACTCAAGCCGCCGCCGGGGACACGGAAACGGCTCGCGCTGACTGAAGTGCGAGCCGTTGTTCATGGCGGTGGCCGCCTATCCGTTCCACCTGACCTTTGAGCGGTCGTTCCTGTCCACAGTGCAGCCACAGTGCAGCCACAGCGCAGCCTCTGCGCCTAATTCCCTGCCGTATTTCCCGTGGTGGAGGTGCCTCGAGTTCCCCGGAATGAAGTCTGGGTCTTCGACAAAGCGAGTGTCACCCCAATAAAGCCCTCACCTGCGTCGCCATAAGATGTAGGGGCGCTGCTTGCCGCGCCTTCTTGCTTGCCGCGCCCTCCTGTTTTCTGTCCGCGAAGGCTCTATTGAGGCGACAACGGCACTTTTACAGCCACGGAATGAATTCCGGGTGTATCAAGGGCTGAATTAGGCATGCGGACTATCAAGAGATCTATGAGGCTGGGGGCAGAAGGTTGCTTGAGAGCCTTTGGCCGCCGGTCGGCCCAGGAGCCGCCCGTAGACGGCCTCCACGCGGCGGGCGGTCAAGTCCGTCGTGAAGTGCTCGCCGACCCGTCGGCGGCCCATCCGGCCCAGGCGACGGGCGGCGGCGGGATCGTCGAGCAGGGACAGAATGGCGTCCGCCATCGCCGGCACGTCGCCCATGGGCACCAGCAGCCCGGTTTGACCGTCCAGGACGATCTCCGGCACTCCGCCGCCTCGCGTGGCGACGACCGGCTTGCCCGCCGCCATCCCCTCCACGATGACCTGCCCGAACGGCTCGCCGGTTGTCGAAGCATGGACCAGAACGTCAAGGCCGGTAATCAGGGCCTGCACGTCACTGCGGAAGCCGGTGAACTCGACGCAGCCGTCTAAATCCAGCGACGCCGCCAGGTCGCGAATTTCCCGCTCATATTCCTGCTCGCTGAACAGCGCCGCCCCGATGATCTGGAAGCGCGCCTGCGGATAACGCCGGCGCACGAGCGCGGCGGCCTGAAGGAAGATGTCCTGCCCTTTCCAGGGGCTGATCCGCCCGACGAGGCCGATGCACGGGGCCGGGATCTTCGTCACAGGCGCCTCTTCCTCGGCGATCAAAGTCTCGGCGGTCAGGATCACCGTCGGCACACCGTCATGGACGACGCTGGCGGCTTGGGGCATCACGCCTGGCTTCCCGCCTTCCAAGTGGGGGAATACCGTGGCAAGGGTGGCGTGCGAGTTGGCGAGGATGTAATTCGGCAGGACGCGGCACAAGCGGCGGAACACCTTGACGACGGGGGCCGGCAGGTAATCGCGGGTGATGCGGTCACGCACATGCCAGATGACCGGCACACGCGCGAGGCGAGCGGCCAGGCCGCCGATGATGTCGGACTTGAGGGAATTGGTATGGACAAGGTCCGCCCGCTGCCTGCGGATGAAGCGGGCCAGTCGCACAACGTAGGCAAGCGTCTCGGCCACGTCTTTGAGGCGCAGCAAAGCGCCCACGCCCAGAGAATCTTTGTTGGTTTTGGTCACGCGCGGCGACAGGGGCAGCACATGCGTTTCCACATCCACTTCCGTCAGCTTGCTCGACAGAGGCCCGTCGGAAAAGAGAAGCACGATTGGCGCGTAGAGCCGTCGGTCCAAAGCCTGCACAAGATTTAGAAGGGCGATCTCGCCGCCTCCCAGGCTGGCCGTATGGTCCAGGAACAGGATGCGCCGGGGCGGCGTCCCGTCGGGAGAGCCTGGCGCCTTTCTCTTCATTGAGTTTACCGGCTGGTTCCTATACATGTCTTCCCAATTTCCGCGCGACGATCAGCATTCCATCAGGGTACTCTCCTGCAAGAACCATGCCAAGCCGCCCCTGCGCGGGAAAATCATGCTTGCGCGCCGCCGCACTCTGCCGTCGGCGCGAAACAGCGAAATGGCGGCTCAGGGCAGCAGGTTCCAGCGCTTCAGCAGCAGGGGCATGGCGATCATGATGGGGCCACGGTAGGCCAGGCCGGGCGGCAGGCTCAGGGCCAGAGCTAGCGCGCCGCGCGTCTCGTTACTTAGGCGGCTGCTGGCTGCAAAGCCTTTTTCCTAAGCCGGTAGTGGAGGCGCAGAAACGTCACTCCCCACAGTCTCAGCACATGATCAGCCCTCACTCCCCCGTCTTCTGATTTATCCTTAGGAGTTACGCCGTTGCATTAAGTGTAGTGCTTGGCTGCCTGAGATACAGGCGGAGCGCCTCATAAATGATGCTGGCAACGACATCGGCTTTGGCGGCGTAGCCGCTGATGCCCGTCTGCAAACGAAGCCCGTCTGCAAACGATGCCCGTCTGCAAACGAAGCGCCTCTAAGCGCACGAAACGCCCGCAGCGATAGCAGGATGTGACACTTCTGGGATGTGACACTCCTGGGCCTGCGCGCTCCGTACCTGCGCCCGCTCCGTACCTGTGCCCGCGCGATGCCGCCGCACGGCTTGAGTTGACGCTGGTCGTTCTCGATGGCGAACACCTGACGGGCCATCTCCTGGCGCGTGATCTCCGTCATCGTCAGGGCGCTCGTGGCCCAGTGTTCTACTTTTTCTTGTTCCGTGTCACCGTTGGGGGCGACGCTCCCAAACACCGCGACGCTCCCAAACACGAGGGTGAAGCCGAAGCCCGTCAGGGGAACACGCTGCCCGTGTGCGGGAATGTCTACGTCCTCCACGGCGGCGTTGCCCAGGTCGTCGGGGCCGTCAGTACCAGGCTTCCCCTGACGATCCCCCATAAAAGTAATCTGCAACTGGGCGGATGGTAATTGTTAATCCTTTTTTTGGTAGTGGTCAAGTGTAAACAGTTTGTTGTATACTCTGGGCATGGTCATTCAGACAGTCTCCTGTGTCCACTGCGGCAGTGTCAACCTGCGCCGTGACGGCAAAGCCCCTAACGGCAAGCAGAAGTATTTCTGCCACGACTGCCAGAGAGGAAGTCGCCAGAACCCTAGCCCCCGTGGCTACAGCGCCGACTTTCAGGCGCGTGTCCTGGCGGCCTACCAGGAGCGCTGCTCCCTGCGCGGGGTCAGCCGCATCTTCGGGGTCAGCCGCATCTTCAGGGTCAGCCGCATCTTCAGGGTCAGCCGCCAGATGCTCGTCACCTGGCTTAAAAAAAGCCGCAGGCCTGCCGTCCCTCAAGAGGACGCTGGCAAAGGCCAAAACGGATGATGTACCCGAACTCGACGAGATACGGATGATGTACTCGAACCCGACGAGATGTGGTCGTTCGTCAGGTTCCGCAAGAACAAGCGGTGGGTGTGGCTGGCCCAGTGCCGCAGGACAAGGCAGATCGTCGCCTACGCGGTGGGCGACCGCAGCCAGAAGACGTGCGCGCTCCTGTCAGAAGACGTGCGCGCTCCTGTCAGAAGACGTGCGCGCTCCTGTGGAAGCGCATCCCGAAGGCGTACAAGCGGGCCTTCCTCTATAGCGACTTCTGGGGGGCTTACCAGAAAGTGTTGCCCAAAGAGCAGCACCAGGCCACAGGCAAGGGCGAAGGGCAGACCTGCCACATCGAACGCTTCAACAACACGCTGCGCTTCAACAACACGCTGCGCTTCAACAACACGCTGCGTCAGAGGCTGGCGCGGTTCGTCAGGAGGACGCTTTCGTTCTCCAAGTGTGAGCGGATGCACGAGATGTGCCTACGATTATTCCTGCACGAGTACAACCTAAACTGTCTACGCTAGACCACTACCGTGTCGGCCAGGGGGTTCGTTTCGGCACTTTTATACAGCCGCTTGAACCGCCCCCAGGTCCCGTAGGTCAGCGGCGTTTCGCGGGCGAACGCGGCCAGCGCCTGACGGTCCGCTTCGGACGCGGGCGGGTAGGAGAAGGCATCGGGATCGGACGGGGGCATGGGTTTCGCTCCGGGCGGAAACGTCGAAAAGAAACGTCGAAATGAGAAAAGAGACCATGCCCTGAAGGGCACGGCTAAACGGCCTCCGGCCAGAAACCCCCGCTTCGCGGGGCTAAGAAAGACTGATCCTCACTGCCGCGAAGCGGTAGTTCTTGGCGTCTTCGCCGTTTAGCCGTGCCCTTCAGGGCATGGTCTGCTCATCAAAAAGGCGTTGTCAGCCGAGGGCGAATATCGCTACTAAACACCAAGGGACCGGGCGCGGCCACTGTAGGCGCGCACCCGCACCGGGGGCTATTAATGATGATGGGCCACGCCAACTCAGCAGCAGCATTAATAGCCCCCGGTGCGGGTGCGCGCTGAGTAGAGACGTGCGCCGGTGATGTGAAGCTCGCTTCACGGCAGCCACGGCGAAACGCCGCAGACGGATTGCTAACAACATCACCCTCGGAACTGACAACAGACACAGTATATCACGTTCGTGCGCCGTTGGCAACTGTGGATTTTGATCGTCGCAGGGCGCTTCCGGGAAATTCTCATGTGGTGAGAAAAAGCTCGCCTGTGCCGGGTCTCACCGGGCGTTCTTCCGCCGGGTCAGCCCTTCCAGGGTCACATACACATAGAGGACGGGGGCGACGATCAGGCTGAACAGGGTCGAGACGGACAGGCCGCCGATGACGGCGCTGGCGAGCGGCTTTTGCAGGGCCGCGCCCGCGCCCAGGGCGAGCGGCATCAGGGCCAGGATCGCGCCGATGGTGGTCATCAGGATGGGGCGCAGGCGCTTCTCGCCCGCCTCGGCCATCAGGGTGGGCAGGGGGCGGCCAGCAGCAGGATGGCCTTCCGGTAGTGCTGGACGAACGCGCTAAGGCCCATGCGAGGCCCCCGCCGATCCGCCTGACGTCGTCGGATGCGTCTCGGCGGCGGTGGCCGGCGTCTCGGCGGGTGCGTTCTGACCCGGTGCCCTTTGCACCTGGACTTTCGTGCCGTCCGGCAGACCGTACTGGCCCGAAATGACCACCCGCTGGCCTTCCGTGACCCCGCTCGCGATCTCCATCCGGCCGCCGAGCGACAGCCCGGTCTGGACCGGGACGATGTGGGTGGCGTTGTCGCCCCCCCCACCGTCACCACGCTGCTTTTGCCCGTGTCCAGGTCGGAGAGGAGGGCCGCGCGCGGCACGAGGAGGACGTTCTCGCGGCGCTCCGTCACGATCTGGACGCGGGCGCGGGTGTCGTCTTTGAGGAGGCGGCTGGAGTTCGCGACCAGAGCCAGAGCCGGCACCGTGCCGGTCGCCGCGTCCACACTGGGCGCGATGGTCTCGATGCTGGTATGGTCTCGACGCTGGTGCGGAAGACGCGGCCCTCCAGCCCGCCGACGGTGAAGGTCAGCGACTGGCCCCGATGCACCTGCGCGACCACATCTTCTGGGAGGCTGATCTTGAGCTGCAAGCGGCTCAGATTGGCGATGACGGCGATCTTGGTCGTCGTGTCTACGGTCTCGCCGACCGTAGCCCCTACGGAACTCATCTGCCCTTTCTGCACGGTCTGTCCGTAGCGGACAAGCAGGGCATCCAGGACGCCGGAAACGGGCGGGCTAAGGGAGGCTTCCTGGCCGGACAGCGATTGCAGCGTTCCCGCGGCCGGCGTCAGCCGCTCCAGCGTCCCGCGCGTGACGGCGACGACCTGGACCGTCGGCGTCTGCGGGTCCTTCGCCTCTGCCTTCGTGTCGCCGCCTCCGTGCCCACAGGGTGTGGGCACGGAGGGCAAACAGGGGGAGGAGCAGTAGGCCTTTTGCATAAGCACCCCGCCCTGAACGGCGGGGCTTTAGAAGGGCAACTCCCCGCCTCTGCACTGGCAGGCCGCCCCAATAACTGAGACGCGGAGGGGCGCGGGCAGAAGAGTAACATGTGGGAGGTTCTTCCTTCGCCCGCGCAGGCGGGGGCCTGCTCTCTTAAAGCCCAGGGGTTCAGCCCTGGGTCGTACTGAGGCAAGACAGCTACTTTGTGTCTTGACATCATGGCGTTCCTCGGCCTCCCGCGCCCGCCCCGCCCGCGCCGGTGCCCGTCGTGCTGGTCCCCGAGGGCGTTGTTCCTGGCCCGCCCGCTCCGGCGGGGCTGGTCCCGTTTGCGCCGGTCCCGCCCGTGCCTGGTGTCGTCGTTGGCGCAGGCGTTGTCGGGGCGGGTAGGGCAGGAGCAACGGGCGTCGCGCCCTCGAATGCGGCGGCCAGGCCGGCGGCGGCGGCGGCAGCATCATAGACCGCCTGGGTGTAGGCGATGCGGGCCTGCGTCAAAGCCGCCTGCGCGTTCAGCACGTTGAGGAGCGGGAACAGCCCGTTCTGGTAGCCCAGGCGCGTCTTGTCATAAGTCTCCTGGGCAATTTGTTGCGTCACTAGGGCCGCCGCCACCTGCCGCCGGCGGCTTCCCGCCGTCAGATACGCGGCGCTGACACTCGCAAGGACCGTCCGGCGCGTCCCGGCGACCTGTGCCCGCGCCCCGGCCAGCGCGGCCTCGGCCTCGCGCACCTGTTCGCGGCCCAGGCCGCCGTCGGACAGCGGCAGGGTGACGGCCGCTTGGAGCGTGTCCTGGCGGGAGAACGAGGTCACATCCTTGCTGCGGATGTCAATGGCCTGGAGGGAGAAAGCCGGCTCGTGGTACAGCCGGGCGGCGGACAGGGCGGCCTCGTCGGCGCGCACCGTGGCGTCGGCGGCACGGACGTCCGGGCTGCGCTCTACGGCGAATGCCCGCGCTTGGTCCAGCGTGTAAGACGGCAGGGGAGCGGCGGCCGCAACGTCGGCAACGGCAATGTCACCATCCAGGGGACGGCCCAGGACGCTGTTGAGCGTCTGCCGGGCGACGAGGAGATCGTTCTCCGCCCCGTCCAGGGCGGCCTGGGCGGAGGCGACCGGCACCTGCGCCTGCAAAACATCGAGCTGGGCCACGTCGCCCGCCGCCTTGCGCTTCCGGGCATCGCCCAGCGCTCGCTGGTTCGATGCCAGCGTCTCCTGGGCGACGGCCAGCAGCGCCTGTTTGCGAAGCAGATCGAAGTAGGCCGCCGCGACCTGCGCGGCCAGGGCCAGCCGGGCGGCGTCAAACTGTGTCTGCGCGGCCCCGAACTGCTCCCGCGCCTGGCGGACGGCGAGGCCCGGCCGCGCCCCCAACGGCAGCGGCACGGTGAGGGTGTTCTGCAGTGTGCCGAATGTTTCCTGAGTGGGGGGTGGCTGATAGACGCTGGCGTTCGAGGCGGAAACGGTGCTGTTGAAGGTGATCTGGAAGCGCCGCCCTGCCTGCGCCTGGCCCACACGGGCGCGGGCCTGCGCCAGGCTCTGGGCGGCGCCGGTAAGGGCGGGGCTGGACTGGGCCGCCAGGGCGCTTGCCTGCGCCAGCGTCAGCGGCCCGGCCCCGACGGCTTGGGCGGAGGCTGGCCCGACCCCTATGAGGGGCCAGGCCGTCAGGAGAAGGAGCAGCGATGGAGTCTTTCTCATGCAGTCGTTTATGGTCTCTCGATCCGTCTTCTCCCGCCTCCGCATGGCGGCCTACTTCTTCTCGTCGTCTTTTTCCGCCCCGGCCTTCTCGGTGTCGGGTTTCTCGGAAGCGTTCTGCGCCTTCTGGCCCGGCTTTTTGTTCATGGCGGCCTTCTTGTCGGCGGCGGCCTCGCTGGCCTCTTCGGCGGGCGTGGTTTTCTCGGTCGCCGTCACGCGGCCTGTCGTCGAGTTGACTTCAGCCTCGTAAAGATCGCCATGCTTGCTCTTGACCAGGACGGCGTACTGCCAGTGACCGTCCTCGAACTCGTACTTGGCGGAAAGGGCCTTGCCGGGGATCTTTTTCACGGCGGCGGCCTCCGCCTGGGCGGGGGTGATCTTAGGGGCCGGCTTGGCTCCGGCGTGGGCGGCGCCCAGAAGTGCAAGCGCAAGTCCGCCGGCGGTGAGAAGAGTGACTTTCATGGGATGAATTGACCTTTCTGAGACGGGCTTGTTTGTCCGCTCCCCCTTATCATACTCGGTCCACATGAGAAGGACGTTAGAACCCGATGAGAGTTCTCTAATCTTCTAACTGATGTTACGCAAGTCAGGAAGCGTCCGAGGAGCGCCAGCGTCCGGGGAGCAGTAATGCCGTGGGGCTGAAGCCCCCGGCTGTGGGGCGAAGACGCCCAGTGACCGCCTGCGTGGGCAAAGAGGAGCCTATATAAGCCAATGCCGATACACTGAATTATCTTGTAGGCCGAATTATTTTGTCCCCACGCAGGTGGGGATTAGGCGTCCACGCCCCACAGCCGGGGGCTTCAGCCCCACGGCATTACCGCTCCCCGGACGCTGGCGCTCCTCGGACGCTGCGGCCCCATGTAACAACATCTCCTAACCCTGGGGCAGCGTCACCGTGAACCGGCTGCCGCGCCCCAGTTCGCTCTCCGCCTCGATTTGCCCCCCATGCGCCTGAACGATGCTCTGGACGATGGACAGGCCGAGGCCGCTGCCACCTGTGTTGGCGCGGGACTTGTCTCCCCGAAAGAAGCGGTCGAAGACATGGGGCAGATCGTCGGGGGCGATGCCGACGCCCGTGTCGGCGACGCACAGACGGCATTTACCCCCGGCGGCGTCGAGGGAAACACGGACCTCGCCGCCCCTTGCCGTGTAGGCCAGCGCGTTCTCCACCAGGTTCTGCACCATCCGGCGAAGCGCGTCCCCGTCGCCGCGCACGACCGCCTCCCCGTCCGACTCGAACGTCAGGCACAGGTCTTTTTCCTTCGCCCGTCGTTCCAATGCGGCCGTCACCTCGGAGGCCAGCGCGCCCAGCGAGACGGGAACGTGCGAATGCGCCGGGCCGGCGTCGCCGCGCGCCAGGAAGCCCAGGCTTTCGACGATGCGGGTCATGCGCTGGACTTCCTCCAAACCGCTTTCCAGGGTCCGCCGGTACTCGGGGGCTGCGCGCTCACGCGACAGGGCCACCTCGAACTCGCCGCGCAGGATGGTCAGCGGAGTCCGCAGCTCGTGGGAGGCGTCGGCGGTGAACTGCCGCTGCCCGGTGAAGGCGGCGGACAGCCGGGCCAGCATGCCGTTCAGGGCCGCGACGAGGTGCCCGATCTCGTTGTCCGAGAGCGCCCGTCGGCTGAGGAGGACCGGCCCGATCCGGTCCGCCGTCAGCTTCTCGGCTTCGGTGACGATGCGGTCAATCGGATGGAGCGCGCGGCCCACCAGCAGCCAGCTCCCGACGCCGGACAGCACCAGGAACAGCAGGCAGGCCAGGCCCAGCCCGGTGAGCAGGCGCAGGAGCAGGTCTTCGACGGGGTCCCAGGGCGCGGCGACTTGGAGCAGGTAAGGCGACCGGGGGACGGCGACTGTCAGGCAGCGCATCCGGTCGTCGTCCCCCCGACCCGCGAAGGCCGAGCCGCGCGGGACGGGCGGCAGTGACTGGAGGGAGGCGAGAAAGCCGGACTGTCCCTTCAGATTCGGCGACAGCGCGGTCGTCCGTCCCGTCCCGGCGCGGACCAGGCGCAGGTACAGGGGGTCGGTCCCGATGCCCGGCAGCGTCGCCGGGGCGAGGCGCGAAGCCGCCACGATGGCGGCGGCACTGAGCGGGGTCTTGTCGTCGTCCGCCTCCCCCGAATCAGAGAGCTGTCTCAAGACCTGAGCCGCGCCGCCCGCCAGCGCTTGGTCCGTCTCGCGCACCAGGGCCATGCGGACCAGCCCGTAACACAGCGCCGCCGAGGGCAGGAGGATGAGCGCCACGGTCAGCAGGGACCAGGCGGTGAGCTGGAACCGCAGCGATTTTGTCCAGGGGGGCCTCATCCCAACTGATACCCCACATGGCGCAGGGTGCGGATCAGCTTGCGGGCGGCGTCGCGGTCTATCTTGGCGCGCAGGTAGCTGATGTAGACGTCTATGACGTTCGAGCCGCTGTCGAAGTCGAAGCCCCAGACGTGCTCGGCGATCATGGCGCGCGTGACAGGGCGGCGGGCGTTACGCATCAGGTAGTCCAGCAGGGCGTACTCGCGGGCGCTCAGGTCGAAGGCGCGGCCCGCCCGCCGGGCCAGCCGCGTGCGCGGGTCCAGGGTCAGGTCCTCCACGGTTAGCAAAGACGACCCTCGCCCTTCGCCCCGCCGCAGCAGGGCGCGCAGGCGGGCCAGCAGCTCGTCAATGGAGAACGGCTTAGTCAGATAGTCGTCCGCCCCCGCGTCCAGCCCGGCCACCTTGTCTTCCAGGGCGTCGCGGGCCGTCACCATCAGGATCGCCGCCGTGTTCCCCTCGGCCCGCAGCCGGCGGCAGACCTCCTGGCCGGGCAGACCCGGCAGCAGGTGGTCGAGGACGATGACGTCGTACTCCGCCGCCCGCGCTCGGTCCAGCCCGGTGTGCCCATCATAGGCGACATCGGCGGCGTAGCCCGATTCTTCCAGCGCCTGCTTCAAGAAAGAAGCGACTTTTTCTTCGTCTTCAACGACCAGGACGCGCATGATTTATATGACTCACTGATATCACGCAGCCGGGAGTTACCGTGGGATTGAAATCCTCGGCTGTGGGGCGCAGACGCCATCAATGACTTAATCCCCACCTGCGTGGGGAGAGGAAAAGACGAGGGCCGCACTTCAACTTCTCTTTGCCCGCGTTCTCTTTGCCCGCGTTCTCTTTTCTCCCCTTCTCTTTGCCCGCGCAGGCGGTCACTGGGCGTCCGCGCCCCACAGCCGAGGATTTCAATCCCCCGGCCTCTGCGGCCCCCCGGCCCCCCGGCCCCCCGGCCTTCCTGCCCCCCGGCCTCTGCTGCCCCGCGTAACATCAGTGATTCAAAAATCGTACTTGCTGATGTTTTCCTTGTTGAAGATCAGGATGTCGCCCAGCAGGATGTTGTCGCCCACGATCTTCTTGTCGCCCAATCGCCCGGCCTTCAAACTCGTCGCACCTGGCTTCAGCTTGCCCGTCGCCATCGCTTCGGCGGCGTAGACCGTCAAATAGCCTAAGTCTTGGGTGTTCCACAGGATGACCGACTTGACCGTGCCGTCCTGCACATACGCCTTCATGGCGTTGGGCGTGGACAGGCCCGTCACCAGCACCTGCCCGCCTTTGCCGGCCTGCTTGACGGCTTCGGCGGCGCCGGGGAAGGCGACCGAGCTGATGCCGAAGACGCCCTTCAGATCAGGATACGTTTTGATGAGGTCCTGCGTTACCTGGAAGGCGACGTTCTGGTCCTCGTTGCAGGGCTTGACGGCGACCAATTCCAGCTTCGGGTACTTTTGCAGCCTGGCTCTGATGTACTTGATCCACTCGTTCTGGTTGGCCGCCGTCAGCGTCGCCGTGACGATGGCGACCTTGCCCGTGGGCTGCCCGCCCAGGTCCTTGACCATCGTGTCCACGAGGGCGTCCCCGATCTGCTCGGACGTGGCCTGGTTGACGAAAAAGTCGCGCGCGCCCGGCTGCCCGTCGGCGTCCCAGGTGAGCACATGGACGCCTTTGGCTTTGGCCGCCGTCATGGCCGGGGCGAGGACGCTGGGATCGTTGGGCGAGACGGCGATGACGTCCGCGCCTTTCAGTGTCCAGGTCTCGATCAGCGATGCCGCCTTTTCCGGCGCCCCGTCGGTCGGCCCGTCATAGGTCAGGTCCACGTCACCGAGTTCCTTAGCGGCCTGTTGCGCGCCGTCGGCGCAGGAGGAGAAGTAGGCGATTCCCTTCTTCTTCGGCAGAAGGTAGACACTGACCCTCTTGCCGCCGGAAATGGCGGGTGCCGTGCCGCTGCCGGAAGACGCGCCGGGCGATGCGGTGTCGTTGTGCTGGCCGCAGCCGGCGGCCAGGATGGTCCCGGCCAGCAGGAGGAGGGGCAAGGCGCGAGCGATGATTGGCATAATATGTTCCTCGTTGATGTGATGGCACCGCCAGCGGCGCGTGTGCCACGGGTTGAAACCCGAGGCTGAAAAAAGCCCGCCGTCCAGGGGACGGAAGAGCCGAACGTCTTCTGGTCTTGCGTCCCCTGGACGCTGGGCACTTCCGAGCCTCGGGTTTCAACCCGTGGCACCTCTCGCGCCCACGGCACACTTTGACATGCCTCGAACGCTACCGCTTGCGCGGTGAAAACAGGCTGTCGGCCAGCACGGACAGAAGCAGCAGGGTGCCGATGACAATCAAGTTCAGTTCGTCCCGCGCGTACTGCCAGGTCACGAACTCGCGCGTCTCGTGGATGAGCAGGACGCCCAGCACCGTCCCCAGCAGGCGTCCCCGCCCGCCGAAGATGCTGGTCCCGCCCAGCACGACGGCAGTAATGACGTCCAGCTCCATCCCTGTTCCGATGTCCGCTTTGGCCGTGTTGCGCCGGGCGACAAACAGCAGGGCCGCGACGGCGGCGGTCAGCCCGGACGCCGTGTAAAGCCACAGCTTGATCCGCGTGACGGCCAGGCCCGAATAACGCGCCGCCGTCTCGTTGTAGCCGATGGCGGACAGCCGCAGGCCCAGCGGCGTCCGCGCCAGCCCCATCGCCGTTGCCAGCAGGGCGGCGAGGAACAGCACGCCGGGGACGGGCAGGCCCCTCAGGGTGCCCTGGCCCAAAGTCGCGAAGCTTGCCGGGAAGCCTGAAAACGGCCGGCCCAGGCTGATGCCCTCGGCGATGCCCCGGTAGGCGGCTAATGTCGCCAGCGTGACGATCAGCGGATGGACCCGGACATGGGCGACGAATACGCCGTTCAGAGCGCCCGCCGTCGCGCCGGTCAGCAGGGCGAGGAGGGCGGCCACCCACACGGGATCGCCGTGCGCGAAGCTTACCCCGAAGACGACGGCGGACAGGGCCATCGTCGAGCCGACCGAGAGGTCAATGCCCGCCGTCAGAATGATCAGCGTCATCGGCAGGGCGAGCAGGGCCAGCTCCCAGACGTGTGTGGACAGCTCGATCTGCGCGGGCGCGGCCAGGAACGCGGGGCTGAGACGCCCAGCCGTCAGCGCCAGCCCGATCAGGAGCAGCAGCAGCACGGCCTCCTGCCGCACCGAGGCGAGGAGGCGTCCCACAGAGACGACGGGAAGGCGGGGGGCGGTCATTGCCTGTCACCCCGTCCGCCCCGGCGGCCCAGATGGTCCGCCAGCACGGCGGCCAGGATGAACGCGCCCTGAATGGCACGCTCCCAGTAGGCCGACGACTCGCCCAGCCGCAGGAAGATCAGCATGGGCCGCACCAGGCCGAGCAGCAGGGCGGCCAGGACCGAGCCGAGGATCGTCCCGCGCCCGCCGCTGATGGACGTCCCGCCGACCACGACGCAGGTGACGACCAGCAGCTCGAAGCCCTGCCCCACGCCCGATTCAATGACTGACAGACGTGGGACGCTGACGACCGTTGCCACGGCCGTCAGAAATCCCGTCAGGGTGAAGACGAACAGCTTCAATCGGGACAGAGACAGCCCGGTCAGCCGCGCCGCTTCCGGGTTGCTGCCTGCGGCGTAGAGGCGCCGTCCGAGCGGCGTCTCGCGCGCCAGCCCCATCGCGAGCAAGGTCACGGCCAGCGCCGTCCACACGCTAAAGGGAACGCCCAACGCTGTTCCCAGCCCCAGGGCGCGCAGGCCCGGCGGCATGTCCGTGATCTCCTGGCCGTTCAGCAGCGTCAACTGGACCCCATGCAAAACCGTCAGCATCCCCAGCGTCACGATGATGGACGGCATCCGGCCAACCGTCACCAGCAGCCCGTTTGTCAGCCCCAGCCCCGTGCCGAGCAGCAGCGTCAGGCCGACGCCCGCGCCGACGGGCCAATGCGCGTGGGTGGGGGACGTGAGCTGCCCCAGGACTGCCGCCAGCAGGCCCATCTGCGCGCCGACCGAGATGTCTATCTCGCCCAGGACGATCACGAAGGTCAGCCCGCAGGCGACGATGACCGTCGGCGCCGCAGATACCAGGATGTCCCGCAGGTTGCCCGGCGCGACAAAAGCCGGGTTGATCAGCCCCACGGCCAGCAGCGTCAGCAGGAGCAGGCCCAAAACGCCCCATTCGCGCCGCCATGTCAGCCGCGCGGGCGGCATCCGCCTTGCTGTCGGTTGTGTTTGCGTCGTCATGTAGAACCAAAGGGGCGCTTAATACCATGCCCTGATGAACCATGCCCTGAAGGGCACGGCTAGACGGCGCGGACGCCAAAAAGTACCGCTTCGCGGCACTGGTAGGAACTCTTAGCCCCGCGAAGCGGGGGTTTTTGGCCGCAGGCCGAATAGCCGTGCCCTTCAGGGCATGGTTCATCAGGGCATAGCCTTTGGCTCGCCGGGCAATGCCAGCGCCAAAATCTTCTCTTCCGTCGCCCCGGCGCGCGGCATTTCGCCCGCGAGGCGTCCCCCGCGCATGACCAGGATGCGGTCGCTGAGGGCCAAAATCTCCGGCAGGTCCGAGGAGATCACCAGGGCCGCCATGCCGTCCCGTGCGAGCTGACGGATCAGGCGGTAAACTTCCGCCTTCGCGCCCACGTCCACGCCGCGCGTCGGCTCGTCCAGCAGCAGCACCCGCGGCTTGGTCGCCAGCCACTTGCCCAGCGACAGCTTCTGCTGGTTGCCGCCCGAAAGGGTATTTGCCGGAACGTCCGGTCCGGCGGCCTTCACTGCGAGACCCTGCATCAACTCCGTCACGACCGCTTGTTCACGGCGGGCGGAGCGAAATCCTGCCGCCGTCAGCGACCCCTGCACGGCCAGCAGCAGGTTCTGGCCGACCGACAGGGGCAGGACAAGCCCCTGCCCCTGCCGGTCCTCGGGGACGAGTGCGACGCCGCGCGCCACCGCCGCCGGGACGGAGCCGGGCGGGAGCGCTTCGCCCCTGACCGTCACCGTGCCCGACGTCGGCGTTTCGATCCCGAAAATGGATTGGGCGACCTCCGACCGGCCCGCGCCGATCAGCCCCGCCAGACCGACGATCTCGCCGGCCTGGAGGGAGAAGGATACGTCCTGGAACCGGCCCGTCCGGCCCAGCCCGCGCACGTCCAGCAGGACGGCGCCCTCCGCCGCCGGCGTTTCCGGCCGTTCCTCGGCCAGCAGTTCGCGCCCCACCATCCGCCGGACCAACTCGTCCCGGCCCAGGTCGGCAAGAGGGTAGGTGCCGACCAGCCGCCCATCGCGCAGGACCGTGACGCGGCTCGCCAGGGCGTATACTTCTTCCAGCCGGTGGCTGATGTAAAGGACGGCGACGCCTTCGCCCTGAAGCTGGCGGATGATGCGGAACAGGGTCTGCGTTTCGCGGGCGGACAGCGAGGCCGTTGGCTCGTCCAGGATCAGCAGGCGGCTTTGATGGGACAGGGCGCGGGCGATGCCCACCATCTGCCGCTGGGCCAGGGGCAGTTCTTCCAGAGGCCGGCGCAGATCAATGCGTTCGCCCAGCCGTTCCAGCAGCGCCCGCGCCTCGCGCTCCATGCGCGGCCTATCCAATAGCCCCAGCACACGGCGCGGCTCGCGGCCCACGAAGATGTTGTCCACGGCGCTCAGGTGGGGGAAGGCGGTGGACTCTTGGTGCAGTGCGGCGATGCCCGCCGCCTCCGCCGCGCGCAAGTCGCCGGGCGGCAGGGCGGCGCCGTCCACCCGGACCTCGCCCCTGTCGGGCCGGATCGCACCGGACAGACACTTAATGAAGGTGGATTTGCCCGCGCCGTTTTCCCCCAGCAGGGCGTGGACTTCGCCGGGCGCAAGCGTCAGGCCGACCTCGGCAAGCGCGTGGACGCCGCCATAGGTCTTGCTCAGGCCGGACACGTCGAGAAACGGTAGGTTCATGGCTGCGCTATGTTAGCACGATGGTGGCTGTCTGTCAAGCCGCTTGCCTGGGAAACTCAAGACGGGGTAAACTCTTGCAAACGATCACGAAGGGAAAACAGATGGCCGCGATGGAAGACATGGGGGACAACCCGGACTGGACGGCGGGGATCGCCGAGCGCAAAATTCAGGACGCCATTGACGAGGGCCTGTTCGACAATCTGCCGGGCCGGGGCCAGCCGCTCGACTTGTCCACGAACCCCTTCGAGCCGCCCGGCATGGGGGCGGTCAACCGGCTGCTCAAGCACAACAAGGTGCTGCCGCTCTGGCTGCTGCTGGAACAGGAGATCGAGGCGTCCCGCGCCCTGACCCTGGCGACCCTGGCCCGCTGGGAGGCGTCGGAGCCGGGCCTGCGCGAGACACCCGACTACCCGCGCCTGCGCGCGGCGGCGCGGGAGGCGTATGTGCGTCACCTGAAGCAGACCAACGACATGATCCTCAAGTACAACTATTCCAGCCCCTTCGCCTACCGCTCCCCGGTCCCGTTCATGCTCAAGCGGCGGCTCCAAGAGTTTGACGAGCGGTACGGGGCGGATCGTTAGATGGTGTAGAGAAAGTCATCCCTGCCCTAAACGGCAGGGCTTTAGAAGTGCAAGCCCCCGCCTATGCGGGCGAAGATTCTGAGCCTTTCCTCTGCCCGCGAAGGCGGGGAGTTGCTTTGTTAAAGCACGGGGGTTCAGCCCCGTGATAAGAGTTTCTTTGCAGGCCCGTGGGGGTTTTGCCGGCTCAGTCCACCCCGAACAGGTGGGGGTAGCAGAGCTTCAGGGTGTTCAGGTCGCGCGGCGTGATGGGATGCACCGGGGAAGGCAGGTGCTCCCTCTGGGCGGAATAGTAGCGGGGTGCGGCGGGGAACATCAGGTCGGCGGGGTCGTCGCTGTGGCCCTGGATGCCCAGGGCGTGGCCGAACTCGTGGGCGGCCACCGAGCGCAGCTCGTCGGGCAGCGTGTCGCCGGTCGCCAGCCGCATGGCGGCGTGCCGCAGCGTCATGTCCACATAACGGATGTCCGTCATGCCCACCGCGCCGTGCGCGCCCGGCACCACCTCCGCCGAGGTGAACCGGACGGTGAGGTCGGCTTTGTCGGGCGCATTGACGATTTGGTAGCGGATGACGCCGCCGGTGGCGTGGACCCAGGCATCAAACCCCGCCAGCGCATCCCGCCCGTTCTGCTCCTCGTCCGGGCTGTGCGTGGCGACAAAGACGCGCAGGGGCAGGCGCGGCCAATGCAGCAGGTGGTCAATGGTCGGCGCGTGGGCGTAGTTGGGGGCGAAGAGGTCTGCGGCGGCTTGGGCCTGGGCAGGATAAGGGGCCGCCGCCATGCCGCCGAACAGCGCCAGCAGAAGGCCGAGGGAAAGGGGAAGACGCGCCATGAAAGTCATGCGTAGTGATACGCAAGTCCCATGCAAAATGTTGCCCGCTCGCCCCCAATTTTGGGGACCGGGGAGGAGAGCGGGCGGAGGAAGGGCGGGGGAGAAAGAAGGGCGGGGGGACCTCGCCCCTACATCCGACACCCGTAGGGGGCGATTTCTACCGCTCTTGATCCGTCGGGCGGATTAATATCTCGTTGACGTTGACGCGCGGCGGCTGGGTGACGGCGTAGAGGATGGCGGCGGCGATGTCCTCGCTTTCCAGCGGGGTCATGGCCTGGACGAACGCTTCGATCTGCTCTTTGGCTCCGGGGTGCGTGATGTGCTGGGTCAGCTCGGTCGCCACCGCGCCCGGCTCGATGATCGTGACGCGAATCTTGTCCCGGTAGACCTCCTGCCGCAGCGATTCGGAGAACGCGCCGACGCCCCACTTGCTGGCGTTGTAAACGCCCGCTCCGGCCCGCGCGGTCCGGCCCGCGACGCTAGACACGTTGACGATGTGACCCGTTCCCTGCGCGCGCATCAAAGGCAGCGCGGCGTGGGTGGCGTACATCAGGCCCAGGACGTTCGTGCCGATCATCCGCCGCCAGTCCTCGGTGTCCGCGCCGCCGATGGGGCCGAGCAGCATGACGCCGGCGTTGTTGACCAGGATGTCCAGCTGCCCGAAAGCGGCATTGGCCGACACGACCATCTCCCGCGCCCCGTCCTCCTGGGCGACATCGGCCACAATCGTTTTGACCTTGCCGCCCTTCTCCGTGATCCGCCTCGCCACCTCTTCCAATCGGTCCGCGCGGCGCGCCGAAATGGCGACCGCCGCCCCTTCCTCCGCCAAAGCCAGCGCCGTCGCCTCGCCGATGCCCGATGACGCGCCCGTCACGAGCGCCACTTTCCCGTCCAATTTGCCCGCCATAAGTTCTTGTCTCCTTAGTCTCCCCCCCGCCCTGAAGGGCGGGGTGTTCCACGGGGCTGAACCCCCGTGTCCTTTCTCACCCCTTCACCTGGGCGTCCATGTTGCCCGCCCCGTAGGCGCGGTAGTAGCCCAAAATGAGGTCGCGCGTGCGGAACCTGCCGCCGTACTTGGCCTCGTCCTGGCGCTTGACGATGGGGAAGGTATCCAGAATCTCCCCGGCCTCGCCCTCGGTCAGCCCGTAGAGGTGGAAATAGAGGGCGTCGAGCTGGCAGCGCCGGTGCAGGCGCGTCTCCTCGTCCCAGGCGAACGGCGGGCCGGTGTAGCCCAGGTCGTCGGCGAAGCCCTGGAGGTCGTGGGCGGTGTAGCAGAGTTCCAGGACGCGGGCGGTGATGAAGTCGGCCAGCCTGACTCCGTGCCAGTCATCGTTGTAGCGTTCGGGTGGGATGACGGGGAACTGCTCCATGATAAAGAAGTTGAGGTTCTGGCCGCCAATCTTCTGACGAGCGGCGAAGTCGAGCACAAAACTACTCAAGTTAGCGACAAGGCAAGCGGGGCTGCTAATGCTGTCTGCTCCTAAGCGAATGACCGGCATACTATTGCCAACGGCACAAAGAGGCAAAACCGAGCAGATGAATGAGCGCGCGTTGGTTGGAGCCGTCACGCTCTTGAAGCCGAGGAGCCACGACGGAGGCTTCTCAGACAGTGAAGTCAGAACCTCTACGCGGTCAACCCAAAACTGCGCGCTCGGCGAGTGCTCAGGGTCTTTGTGCTGTTGGAGTGTGGTCGGCGCTTCCTGCGCGGGCCGGTGGACATTGGCAGGATTGACAACGATCCCGGCGGCCCGATGGTCATACATTTGGACCATCTTGCCCTCATATAGCGGCAGGTACTTCATTTTGCCTTTCGTGTAGACATTGCCCGCGTCGCGGGCGTCCTGATAATAGCCCTCCGCTTCCAATTCATCGGCCCGCCGGAACAAGTGCGTGTCATTGGTCATGTCAAACATCCGCAGGAAACTGATGCCCCACGGGTTGACATTGCCCTGGGGGGTCTCATGGACCAAAATGGGCACGTTCTCGTAAATCTTGCGGGTCAGTTCCGCATCCCGCCGCCGCCGGAAGATTGGGCAGGTCAGCGTGTTTGGGTTGAACAATTTGAAGTCGTCCGGCGACAGCGTGAAGACCCGTTCGGCGTCCTTCATGTCCTCCATGCCGTGCAGGAAGAAGCCGCATTTGACCGTCTCCTGCGGCACACCCGCGCCCGTAATCAAGATAATGCTGAACTTGAAGCGGCTATCCACATCCTCAAAGACCTTGGCTTTGTTCTCGAAGTCCAGCAGTTCGGCCAGACGCTTCCCCGTCACTAGCTCCTGAAAATACGCCTTCGTTGTGTCGTCGGTCGCCGCCCCGCTCGGCACCAGCAGGCCGACGCGCCCGGTGGGGCTGACGAGCTGCAGCGCCTTCTCGGCGAAGACGGCGTACAGGTTCGTGTCGCCCCGGCCCATCAGCGGGAAGAAGCCCGACCGATGCACGAACCCTTGAGTCTGCTCGGCCCGGTCCCGCGCCGCCTCATACGCCGCCCACAGGGCCGGGTCAGACGTGGGCAGGGAAGCGATCAGCTTCTTGCGGTCGCTGGCTTTCGGGGCCAGGGCGATGGCCGGGGAGCGGCCCGCGAAGAACTCGTTCTCCTGGAGCTTGATGCGCTCCCAGGGCGGGTTGCCGACCACGGCGTCAAAGCCTGCATCGGGCTTTTTGCCGCCGGTCTCGTTTAAGAAGATGTCGGGAAACTCCAACTCCCAATGGAAGGGGCGGAGGGGGGAAGACGGCCCCCCGGCCCCCAATTCTGGGGGAGTCGGAAAAGGAGCCGGAGGGGCCTTCGCCGTATCTTCTCCTGCTCCCCCAGAATTGGGGGCCGGGGGGCGATCCCCACCGAACACCGGGACCGCATACTGCGCGTGCAGCGCGGCGGTCTTGTCTGGCGAGTCAAACTGCGTCGTGAAGTCCAGCCAGCCCAGGGCCGCGCCGAACCACGGGGCCAGCCACAGGTCGGCGGCCTGACGGAAGCGCGGCATGAGGGTTTGTGAGATGTTGCGCCACAGCGCCTCTTTCTGCTTGGCCGCGCCGTGCGTGTCGGTGGAAACACCCTCAATGGCGGCGAACTCCGCGATAGCCTGGGTGACGGCGTCGGCCAGGTCCGCGCTGAAGGTCAGCGACAACTGCCCGGCGTTCTTCTTCCTGCTGCTCTTCTTCAGTTCAGGATAGGTCGGCAGGGCGGCCAGCGTGGTCCCCAGGAGGGAGTTGCCGCAGCGCAGGTGGTGGTCCAGGAAGTTGAGGGGGACGCGGTCCACGGTTTCCAGCCACAGGGACAGCTTGGCAAGCTCCACGGCCAGCGGGTTCAGGTCCACGCCGTAGATGCAGGCTTCGACCAGGCGGCGCTTCCAGTAGGCCCGCTTGGCGTCCTCGGTACAGACGGGTTCGCCCCGCTCGTCCACGACGGCCTGCCCTTCGGCGTCCAGGAGGGGGCGCGGGGCGGTGGTGTGGTGGACGGCGACGGCCTCGGCCAGATACGCGACGGCTTCCACAAGGAAATGCCCGCTGCCCATTGCCGGGTCGCAGACGTTGAGCCGCAGGACGGCCTCGGCAAAGGAGTCGGGAGGACCTAAGCCCGACACCGGCAGACCTACCCCCGCCGCAAGCGGCGACCCCTCCCTCGGAAGGAAGGGTGAGGAGGCGGGGAGTGCGGGTTTTTCTTCGGCTCCCCCTTCCTTCTTAGGGAAGGGGGCTGGGGGGTTAGGTTCCGAGGAGTCGGGGCTAGGTCCAATCCCGTCCAGCAGGGGCTGGAGGGTGTGGCTGACGATGTAGGCGACCCAGGCTTCCGGCGTGTAGTACGCGCCGGACGTTTTGCGCTCGCCCTTGTCGTTGGTCAGCCGCAGGCCGCCGTCGGGGGCCGGCGTCAGGCGATGTTCCAGCAGCCCCTCATAGATGCTGCCCAGATGCCGCTCGCCCAGGTTGGCGTAGTCAAAGGCGATTTGCTCCGGGCCGTCATTGCGGTAGGCCAGCCGGCGCAGGGCGTCGGCCAGGAAGGAGTCGGCGACCTTTTTTTCTTCCAGGAACGGGTAGCGGTCGGGGGCGAACAGGCCGCCGTTGTAGCGCGGGATGTTCAATTCGGCGTTTTTGTCCCGCCTCCCCGGCGGGCCGGGCCTGCCATTGATCAGGGTGAACAGCCCGTGCAGGCGCGCGGCCAGGGCGAACGTCTGGTCATCGTCGTACTCGGTCCCGTCCGGCGCGGACAGTTTGCGGCGGACGAACTCCAGGCCGTAGGACGTGCAGTAGCCCCGGCTGGCCTTGTCGCGGGGGCGTGTCGGGAGCAGCTCGCGCGCCTCGGCGTTCAGCACGAACAGGATGCGGTACAGCAGGATCAGGCAGTTCTGGTAGATGACGGGCAGATCGGCGGCGGTCAGCGCGTTGTCGAGATTGTCCAGAAAGCCGCGCGCCAGGATTTCCACGCAGTCGAAGACCTGGACGCGCAGGCGGCGCTCCACTTCGGCCTTGAACAAACGGGCCTCGTCCCGGACGGTGTCCAGGAGGCACAGTCCGTCCGCGTCCCGCTCAAACGCGGCCCGGCGGAACAGGGCATAAAAGAGGCGGAAGTCTTGACGCGCCTGCCCACTCGTTTCGGGCGCCTGAGCCGCCAGCAGGACTCGCTCCAGGTCGAACTCAAAGAAGGCGGAAGCGCGGTCGTGCTTGCACAGGAGCCGCCACCGGCCGCCGCTGGTGAGGATGCCCCAGGTCAGGGCGGGCGTCTCGCTCAGATAGTCGCGGAGCTGCGTCTGCGGCGAACGCTCTTTGGACTTCGTGCCTTCGCGGCTCAGGTTGACGCTCCACTTTTTGGCTTCCAGCAGGCCCAGACAGTCGGCGTAAAAGTTTTTGGACTGGAAGGCGGCCCCGGCCAGCGCGGGCGATGCGTACAGCAGGAAGTCGGGCAAGCGGTGCGTGGGGATGCCGGGGATGGCCTTGCGGGCGTTGTGGCCGAAGCCCAGCCGGTCCAGCAGCGGCACGATCCAATGCCCCTCGGCGTCTTCCTCGCTGCCCGTCTTCACGGCGGCATGCTTCTCGGCAAACAGCGCCCGCGCGAAATCGAAAACGGCATCCGCCTCTGCCGTGTCGGGCCAGGCGGCGGACTTCGGGCTGGGCAGGCGGTGGGTGAGGTAGTGCGGCGAAAACAGGCCCTCGGTGCGCCAGGGGCGCTCGTCTTGTGCCGTCAAGGTCGGGGGAGAGGCAGTGGGCATGGTGGAAAGAGGTTCGGCATCGGAGCAAACAATTCCTGCTGAGAACGCTGGAACGCCGGAGGCTGAAACGGGATTATAACGGCGGCACGCTCGCCATGCCTGGAAAGACATCCTGTGAAACGCACTCCCGGACTGGCCTTTATCTTCGTCACGCTCCTCATTGACATCCTCGGCTTCGGCCTGCTGATCCCGATCCTGCCCAAGTTCGTCGCCCTGCTCTCCGGGCGGGGCCTCAGCGCGGGGGCGCGGGATTATGGGTGGCTGCTCGCGCTGTACGGCCTGATGCAGTTTCTGTTCTCGCCCGTGCTCGGCACCCTGAGCGACCGATACGGGCGGCGGCCGGTCCTGCTGCTGTCGCTGCTGTTTTCCGGCCTGGACTATGTCATCATGGCGCTGGCCCCCAGCCTCGTCTGGCTCTACGTCGGGCGGATACTGTCGGGCATCACGGGGGCGAGCTTCACGGCGGCCTCGGCCTACATCGCCGACGTCAGCCCGCCCGAAAAGCGTTCGCAGAACTTCGGGCTGATTGGGGCGGCCTTCGGCATCGGGTTTATCCTCGGCCCGGCGGCGGGCGGCCTGCTGGGGGCGTGGGGGACGCGCGTCCCGTTCTGGGCGGCGGCGGGGCTGGCAGGCGCGAACCTGCTTTACGGCTGGCTCATCCTGCCCGAATCGCTCGACCCCAAGAACCGGCGCGCGTTCTCGTGGCGCGAGGCGAACCCGCTGGGCGCCCTGCGCGTGCTGGGACGCTACCCGGTCGTGTGGGGGCTGACGGGGGCGCTGGCGGCCAGCAACCTGGGGGGGCAGTGCCTGAACAGCACCTGGGTGCTGTTCACGACCGCCCGCTTCGGCTGGGGCGTCCGCGAGAACGGCCTGTCGCTGGCCGTCTTCGGCGCGGTCGCGCTGATCTTCCAGGTCGGCCTGGCGCGCGTCCTGCTGCCCCGCTGGGGGGACCGCCGCACCCTCGTGATCGGGCTGGCCGTTGGGGTTGTCCAATTCGCGGCCTTCGCGCTGGCGACGCGGGGGTGGATGATCTACGTCATCACGCTCGCGGGCGGGCTGGGCTTCCTGTCCGGGCAGGCGACGCAGGGGCTTCTCTCGCGGCAGGTAGGCGAGGACGAGCAGGGGACGCTGCAAGGCGCATTGGCCAGCCTGGTCAGCCTGACCGGCATCGCCGGCCCCGTTCTCGCGACGAGCCTGTTTGCCTACTTCACCCGCGCCGCCGCGCCGGTCAAGCTTCCTGGTATTTCTTTCCTCCTGGCCGCCGCCCTCACCGCCCTAGCACTGGCGCTCTCGCTGCGCGCGCTGAGGCATCCCCTCCCCGCAGATACGCAGTCTCCCTCGGAGAGAAGCGTGGGTAACTGAAGGGCTGGCGCTCTTTCCAAGAGGCTTCCCGCCCACGGCCGTGTGCGTGTACGCCCATGCCTCAGTCAAAATCTTCGCGTTTATCCTGTGAAAATACGGGAACAATACTGTTGACAAAGGTGTCAATGTTGTTGTATAATAGTGTCACAACAGCAACATGGAGATCAGATTGGCAAGAAACGACGAACTGCAAAAACAGACCCAGCGTGTGCTCACCGATATGGGGATGCCCGACAAGCCGCTGTCGGCCCGCGCGGCAGGCGAAAAACTGGACATCGGCTACAACCAGATCTCGGACATGGTCAAAGGCAAGTCGCCGGGCGAAAAGACCCTGATCAAGTTCGCCAGCGCCGTCGGGGAATCGCCCACCGACTGGCTCCGGTACGCAGGGAAACACGATTTCGCGAAGACGCTCGACGGCTCGGAAGCGCCTGAGGCCGACCCGTTGCAGCGCGCGGCCCAGCAGATCGCCCGTGAGCTGGCCCAAGTCCCCAAAGACAGGCAGCCCTTGCTGCGGAAACAGATCCGTGCCCTGATCCGGGCGACCCGCAGTGACCTGGACCCGGACAAGTAAGACAACGGCCCAGACAGGGGCCGCATCAAGAGGAAAGAGTGAAGCAAATGACCCTGACAATACCAAACGCCAAGCAGATGCTGGGCCGCCTCCGCCGCTTCTGGAGCTACCTGAACGAAGGCCCGCAGCAGGACTGGGACCGCGTCTACCTTTGCTCCGTCGCCCCCATGAGCGCCGGCGCGCTGCGCGTGAACGAAGAAGCCGAGCGCACGCACACACACCACTGACGTAGAAACTGATGAAGAAAGCGAGACAAGGCTGTCTCGCGAGAAAGAAAACCAATGCGAGGGCGCTGTCTGTCTTTTCTTTCCGTTTCCGGAGTCCCGCTGCTGGGGCTGGGCGGGCTGCTCCTGTGCCTGTGGCACCCGCAGGTTTCCGTCCGCCCCGACACCGGCAGCGGGGACATTGTCATGCTCCAGGACCCCGACCCTCGCCTCGACAAAGGTCTCACAGTCTGCCTGCGCCAGCAGGCCATAGAGGTGGCCCGCTGCCGCCGTCAGGCAGGCCCTGTCCCTCTGGTCCAGGCGGTCGCCGATTACAACCTGGTCGCCCGCGAATGCACTCCGGCCGTCTTCCAGGCGACGGGACTGCCGCCTGTGCTGGCGCGGTGACGGCTGAGACGCTCTTATTCCTTTCCTTCGCCCCGGCTTCTGAACAGGAGCCGGGGCGTTTGGTTGACGCTTTCCCTTCCGGTGTGTTATAATGCCACTACATCTTGACGGAAGGGCGGGGCGAGGCGCGAGATATGGCATGGGGCAACGGCAGCAATGGGAACGGTCATCACGGAAATGGGACAGCGCAGCGCTCGACCTTGCCGCCGCTCCTGACGCCGCCGCGTGAGCGGCTGGCGATGGGGACCGTGGTGCGCGGCTCGCTCCAGACCGGCATCCAGATGAAGCTGGCCGGGCGCGGGTCGGTCGAGGATATCCGGGCCGGCAAGTTCGTCGTCGTGGACGGCGAGCGGCACGAGTTCTTCGCGATGATCACCGACGTGACCCTGGACTGCGTCTCGCCCGGCGTCCTGGCTGACCCGCCTGTGGGCAAAGACGCCGCCGACCTGTTCCTGCGGTCCGCCCTGGCCGGGACGACGACGTTTGGGACCGTCACGCTCAAGCCGCTGCTGATGCGGACCAAGGTCGTCGGGGCCGAGTTCGAGCCGGTCAAGACTGTGCCGAACCACTTTTCCGGGGTGGGAGAGGCGACCGAAGAGGACATCGCAGACATCTTTGGCAATGAGACCGAGGGCGGCAAGCACTTTTACATCGGGACGCCGCTGGACATGACCGACATCCCGGTCTGCCTGGACCTCGAAAAGATGGTCGAGCGCTCCAACGGCATCTTCGGCAAGTCCGGCACGGGCAAGACGTTCCTGACGCGCATCTGCCTGTGCGGCATGATCAAGCACAAGAAGGCCGTCAACCTCGTCTTCGACATGCACGGCGAGTACGGCTGGAAGGGGACCACCGAGGACCCGGCGCGCGAGGGCGTGGACGGCCTCAAAAAGTATTTCGGCAGCCGGGTGAGCGTCTTCACGATGGACATGGAATCGTCGCGCCGCCGCCAGGTGCCGGTCGAGAACCAGGTGCGTATCCCCTATAGCCAGATCAGCGTGGACGACATCATCCTGCTGGCCGATGAACTCAACCTGAACCAGAGCGCCGCCGAGACGACCTATCTGTTGGAGCAGCACTTTAGCAAAAAGTGGCTGGCCGCTTTGCTGAAAATGGACGGCGACGCCGTCAAAGAGTTCGCCGAGAAGAGCGGCGCGAACGCCATGTCCCTGGGCGCGCTCAAGCGCAAACTGGGCCGCATGGTGGAGGAGTGCAAGGGCTTTTTGATCGAAGATGCGGGCGAGGCGGACGACGCCGTGCGTCAGATCATGGGCTGCCTGCTCAAAGACATTAACGTCGTTCTCGAATTCGGCAACTACCGCAAGCCGCTCCAGTACATGCTGGTTGCCAACATCCTCACGCGCCAGATCCACGGCGAATACGTCAAGCTGACCGAGGACGCGATGGGCGACAAGGGCAAAAAGCCGACGCCGCTGGTCATCACCATCGAAGAGGCGCACAAGTTCCTCAGCCCGCATCTCGCCCACCAGACGACGTTCGGCATCATCGCGCGTGAGCTTCGCAAGTACAACGTCACCCTGTTGGTGGTGGACCAGCGGCCTTCGGGCATCGACTCGGAAGTGCTGTCTCAGCTCGGTACGCGCATCACCTGTCTGCTGAACGACGAGCGTGACATCGAGGCCGTCCTGACCGGCATTTCCGGGGCGCAGGCACTTCGCAGCGTCCTTGCCTCGCTGGACTCCAAGCAGCAGGCATTGCTGATGGGCCACGCCGTTCCTATGCCGGTCGTCGTCCAGTCCCGGACCTATGATGACCAGGCGTTCCGGGACAGCATGGGCAGCTACGGCAAGGCGGCGGCAGTGGCGGGGTTTGATGCTAGTGACTGGAAGTAAGCTCTGGCCGATAGAAGAAGTGACCGGCACTGGAAGTGCCGGCCTACTCTCAGTGAAAGTCGCTCCGCGACTACGGAAAACCTACCGTCACCTGTCTTTAGTCGCGGAGCGACTTTCACTCAACAGTAGGCCGGCACTTCCAGTGCCGGTGCTCTCTTTCTTCCTGCTGCTCGCCTCCCCTGCCGTCGCCCAGATGCCGAATGCCAGCGACACGCCTCCCAACGCGCCTCTCCCGCCGGTGACAGCGCCCGCCCCGCCTGTGTCCACTCCGATACTGCCAGCGTCTCCAAAACTGCCCCAGGCGGACACCCGGATCAATTCCCTTTCCGGCCCGCTCAATCGCCCGCACATCGAAGGTTTTCATACCCTCTACGGCGGCGAAGCCACCTTAGACGCCGACCAGGCCGACGGCGATCTCAAGGTCAAGCGCTACACCCTGCGCGGCCATGTCCGGCTCCACGAGACCGACACAACGGTACGCGCCGGACAGATCACCTTCGACGGCACGACGCAAAGCGCCCTTGCCTTGAATGCGCTCCTCAACCGAAAGGTCTTCACGATCCGCAGCGCGCAGATCGAAGGAAAGTCGGTGCGCGGCGCGACGCCCGAGGAAAGCTCCGAAACCTTGACGGCCACCGAAGCCGACCTGACGACCGTGCCGCCGGACGAGAAAGCGGACTATCACATCCACGCGCAGACCATCACGCTGGACCGAACAAAGCATCGGGGCGTCCTGCGAAACGCTACCCTGTACCTCTTCGGGACGCGGCTGCTGACGATCCCCCGGATCACCTTCCGTCTCGGCGCGGGCGGCGGCGCGGCGCGGCAACAGACGATGCTGCCGACAGTCGGCGTCTCGGCCCGCTACGGCACCTACCTCGCCTTCGGGAGTGGCCTGCATGTCGGACGTGTTCCGGTCCAGTACCGCCTGCTGCTGCCGACGCGCCAGTCGGTCGAGGCGACGCTCACTAGCCAGCAGACGCTGTACGCACCGCGCGTCCCCGCCGCGCCGCCCGCCGCCCCGCAGGTTGGGCCTGTGACGCTGCTGGACCGCATCCGCGCCTTCGCGACTGCGCCCATCCCCGTCCTGCCGGACGGCGACCCGCTGCGGTTCCACGACTTCCTGCCGGAGCCGAACCCCATCCGCCTGTTCGACACGCCCTCGCGCGGCGGCCTGGGACTGACCGAGGAGCTTTCGACCCACATCGCCGCGCGGGGCCGCCTGCGGGACGACCTGTATGTCAGCCGCCTGCCGGAAGTGACCCTGCGCGGCCAGCTTCCTCTGACCCGGCCCCCGGCCCCGCCCCCCTATGGCGACGCGCGGGCGTTCCGGGCGGCCCTGCGTCACCTGGTCTTCTACGCCGACGCGCAGGAAACGGTCGGCGAGTACCGTGAGCAGCCGACCAACGTCAACGCCCGCCGGGTCCGTTCGCAGATCGGCTTCAGCGCCTACCCGCTCCTTGTCGCCCCCAACACCGTCCTTCAGCCGCGCCTCTCGATCTCCACCAGCGGCTACAGCGGCAGCAAAAAGGCGTACCGGTACGACCAGCTTGATATCGCCGTCAACCACTACTTTTCGGACCTGACGGCTGTAGGCGTCCAGTTCCTCGCAAGCAACACGGGCGGCGACTCGCCGTTCAATTTTGATGTCCTGGACACCTCGCGCGAAGTGGACCTGCGGGTTCAAGTGGGAAATAAGAAGCTCATCACGGCGGCCCGTGTCCGCTACGACCTGTCGCATCATGGGGTTATTGACTACCAGCTTGCCGTCGCCCCCGTCCTGCGCGGCTTTGTCCCGGTCTTCTCTTACAATTTCCGCACCCGGACGGTGGGGCTGGGCCTGGAGATCAAGGGTGTCACCTTTTGATAATTTGATGTATTTTGATAGTTTGCTATGTTGCTCTTGCGTAATAAGAGGTTGTTGACACGAGCAAACAGAGGTGCTATAATGCCCTCAATGAGCACCCCCACCGACAATTCCCTCCCCGCCAAGCGCAAGCGGGCAATACCTTCGGTTTCCGGCGTTCGGATCGCGTTAAGTGCGGCTGCATTGGCAGCCGCTTTTTTTGTGCCCCGTTCAGTGTCTCACCCTCACACGTTGCCCCGCACCGTTGCCCTTCTGCCTGCCCCCGCCGTGCCCCTGCCGCCCGGCAGCGTTGACCTCGCCAACCCACAGCCGGCCCTGCGTGTCACCGAGGAGCGGAAGAAGGGCGTCCCATTCATCTTGATCGAGGGCGGTGTGGCGCAGACGCGCCGGTCGGCCCTGCGGTGCGGGGTGGATCGTCTGGTGCGGGAGGCGGGGGCGCAGGCGGGGGTGAACGGGACCTTCTTCGCGGATGCCTCGGTGCAGGGGACGGACAACGTCCTGATCGGCCCCTCCCTCTGCGGCAACGAAGGGCGGGCCGTCTTCAACCGGGCGGACAATGCGGGAGCGCTTTCGGGGAGGCCGCTCGTGCTGCTGTCGCCGGGCCGGACGCGCATCCTGCCCTACGACCCGCAGACAATGGCGGACCAGCCCGCCCTTGCCGCGCGTCTTCCCGGCCTGACCGACGCCTTCCTCGGCGGCGTCTGGCTGGTCCACGCGGGCGTCGCCGCTGACCGGCCCCGGCTCGACGGGTTCCACGTCCATGACGCCGAAGACCCGCGCCGCCGTGCATTCTTCGCGCTGATGCCCGACGGCCGGCTCGCCGTGGGCGCGACCACCTATGTCGCGACCTCGGCGGAACTCGCCCGCGCCCTGTCGGCGGCAGGTGTCCGCGAAGCCGTCCTGCTCGACTCCGGCTTCAGCACATCCCTTGTCTATGGCCGGACGATCCTCGTTACCGGCCACACCTCGCGGGGCATCCCCTCTCGCCCCGTCCCCCACGCCCTTGTCTTGTTCGGCAGTCCCGCGAAGTCGGCGTAGCAGAAGTCCCCTCCCGCCTCATACGCAGTAATGCCGTAGGCATACAAGTTCGGCACCCTCCCCTGTTAGGGAAGGGCTTCAGATTGTGCCGTGTGGATGGAGTCGGGCACAGTTCCACACCCCAACACGAACACCCAAAAAAGTTCCATTAGCTCCTCGTCACATTGCCGCATGAGTATTCTCAGGGTATCCATCCTGTTGGCCTCAGAAAAGCTTTTCATGGTATGAGCCATGTCGGTCCTCATCAGCGGGAGTGCTCCTGGATACTCCGTCTCCACGATTGATCTCACATGAGCGTTCATGCTTGCTAATGCTGCGCTAAACCTTTTCTCGATCTGCTCCGCAGAGCATAGTTCTTGCAGAGAAAGCGTCTGCTGCCGCTTTGCCTGTCTCCTCTCATGCCGTGCCTGTTTGAGCTTTTTCTCATAGGCTGACAGCTTCTTGGTGTAAACCTTGTACGCCATGATCTTGCCTCCTGCACTCGTGAGCGGGGATAGGAACGCCTACAGCCCATGCACCTGCCGGACGCGCTCTAGCAGGGGCGTGATGTCCGGCTCCCGCGCCTCGGCGGGCGGAGGGCCGAGGGGGTCTTCTATGTCCGTGTCGCCGAGCCAGACGCGCAGGGTGCTCAAAACGCCCCAGGCCAGCGCGTCCAAGTCATAGCCCCCTTCCAGAATGCCGACCAATTTGCCGGGGCAGTGGGCGTCGGCGATCTCCCCGAGGCGCTGGCACAGGGCGCCCAGCCCGCGCACTGTCAGCCGCTCCCGGATGCCCTGGACATACCACTGGTTGCGCCAGTGGGCGTCGTAGCCCGCTGAGACGAGGACCAGTTCGGGCTGGAACCGCGCGGCGAGGGGCCGCAGGATGGCGTCGAAGGCCTGCACGAACCCCGCATCGCCGACATCCGGCGGCAGCGGAACGTTGACGGTGTACCCCTGGCCTGCCCCTTCGCCGGTTTCTTCCACGGCCCCTGTGAAGGGATAGGCGGGGGACTGATGGGTGGAGAAATACAGCACCTGGGGCGAACCGTAAAAGCAGTCCTGCGTCCCATTGCCGTGGTGGACATCAAAGTCCACCAGTAGGACACGGGACAGGCCGTAGTGGGCGACGGCATGGGCGGCGGCGATGGCGGCGTGGTTAAGGATGCAGAAGCCCATCGCCCGGTCCGGCGGCGCGTGGTGGCCGGGCGGGCGGACGAGGGCAAAGCTCGCATCCATCCCGCCGGTCATCACGGCGTCCACCGCCCCGATGCCCGCCCCTGCCGCCGCCGTGACCGCCGCCCAGGAGCCAGGCGAGACGAAGGTGTTCCGCACATCCAGCGGCCCGCCCCCTGCCGCGACGACCTGCTCCACCCAGTCCAGATACTCCGGCGCATGAACCCGCTCGATCTGTGTGCGCGTCGCCGGCGTCACCGGCAGCCGCGTCAGGCGGTCCCGCAGGCCCTCTTCTTCCAGCATCGCCATGACCTCGCGGATGCGGGCGGGCCGCTCCGGGTGCCCTTCCGGCGGCTGGTGATCGAGAACAGCGGGGTCATAGAGGAAGCCGACACGTTTTTCAGGCATGGTCAACGAGGGTGCATGGTCAACGAGGGCGGGGTTCCCCCGCCCTACACGTCTTGCACGGTAGGGGCAGGATCGCCCTGCCTTTTCGATCTTTATCCTTAGGAGTTACGCCGTTGCATTAAGTGTAGTGCTTGGCTGCCTGAGATACAGGCGGAGCGCCTCATAAATGATGCCGGCAACGACATCGGCTTTGGCGGCGTAGCCGCTGATGCCCGTCTGCAAACGAAGCCCGTCTGCAAACGAAGCCCGTCTGCAAACGAAGCCCGTCTGCAAACGAAGCCCGCAGCGATAGCAGGATGTGACACTTCTGGGATGTGACACTTCTGGGATGTGACACTTCTGGGCCTGCGCGCTCCGTACCTGCGCCCGCTCCGTACCTGTGCCCGCTCGATGCCGCCGCACGGCTTGAGTTGACGCTGGTCGTTCTCGATGGCGAACACCTGACGGGCCATCTCCTGGCGCGTGATCTCCGTCATCGTCAGGGCGCTCGTGGCCCAGTGTTCTACTTTTTCTTGTTCCGTGTCATCGTTGGGGGCGACGCTCCCAAACACCGCGACGCTCCCAAACTCGAAAGTCGGGCGGCAGTCTCGAAAGTCGGGCGGGTTGGGCGGCGATCTCATCTGCCAGTTCATGGAAGAAATTCTTACCGATCCGCGTGGGCTTTCCCATCGGCCCATGAAGCCATGCTTCCTGTTCAAGATCAATATGGCGTCCAGTAAACTGGACCCAGCGTTGTGTGATCCAGTCAGACAAGTAGCCATATGGGAGACCAAGCCAGGGGTTGGGGTAGTTGAAAGCTTTCATTTTGATACACAGCATTATACCCGGAGAAAGAAGCAGGTCATCAGCGGAACGCAACAGCGAAATGGCGGCTCAGGGCAGCAGGTTCCAGCGCTTCAGCAGTAGGGGCATGGCGATCCCCTGGACAATGACCGAGAAGGCGACGACGCTGAAGGCGGCGATCACGATCTGGTCACGATAGGCCAGACCCGGCGGCAGGCTCAGGGCCAGGGCAAGGGCCAGCGCGCCGCGCATCCCGCCCCAGAAGAGGACATGCTGGTGGGGCCGCGCGATCCGCAGGCGTGAGCGCGCGAACAGGGCGCAGAGCGGGTAGACCGTCAGCGCGCGGCCCGCCCAGACCAGGGCGACGGCGGCGGCGATGGTGGTCAAGCCCAGTGCGGGAAAGGCGACGGCAGCGTTGCCCTGGCCGATCAGCAGGAAGATGAGGGAGTTGGCGACGAAAGCGGCGAAGTCCCAGAACGCCAGCACGACCTCGCGGCCCCGCTCGGTGAAATAAGGCGAGTCGCTGGCGTGCAGCGCCCCGACATTGCCCATCACCAGGCCCGCCGCCACCGTCGCCAGGACGCCTGAAACGTGGAGGTGGTCCGCCAGCAGGAACGAGCCGTAGGCCGCCGCTGTCGTCAGGGCGGTCTCGACGAGGTGGTCGGCGGCGGGCCGCCCCGCCAGCGCAACCGCAACCCCGCCGCAGAGCGCGCCGACGACGAGGCCGCCCCCTGTCGCCGTCGCCAGGGCGAGCAGCCCGCTTGTCCCTGCCGCGCCGCCCTGGGCGTAAGTGACGGCCAGCGCGAACAGGACGGCGGCCACGCCGTCGTTGAACAGACTTTCGGCCTCCACCAGCAGCCGCAGCCGCCCGACGACGCCGCTCTCCTTGAAGGCCGCCAGAACCGAAACGGGGTCCGTGGCGGCGATCAGGACGCCGAAGACGAGCGCAGCGGGCCAGGGCCAGCCCACCAGCAGCGCCATCCCTGCCGCGACGGCCAGGGCGGACACGGCCACGCCCGCCGTCGCCAGCGTCAGGATCGGCAGCGCGTCCCGCCGCAGCTCGGCCCAGGACAGGCTCAGGGCCGCCTCGAACAAGAGCGGCGGCAGCAGGGCGCTGAACAGCAGGTGCCCCGTCAGCGCCGTCCCCGTGTGGACGTGGGCGAGGGCCAAGCCCGTCCCGGCGGCCACCAGGCCGACCGTGTACGGCACCCGCAGGCGGCGCGCGGCCAGGGCCACCAGGGTCGCCACGAGGAGCAGAATCGTGATGCTATAGACCGTCAACGCGCCAGTGGCCCTCTTATTGGCGGATGTGCCGTGGGGCGGATGTGCCGTGGGGCTGAAGCCCTCGGCTGGAGGGCGCGGACGCCTATTCCCCACCTGCGTGGGGAGAAGATCAGCCCTCGGTAACGTCTCCGTGCCCGCGCAGGCGGGCATTGGGCGCTTCGCCCCCCAGCCGAGGGCTTCAGCCCCACGGCGCTCCTTCCCCGCTGCGTCACATCGGTCACGGGAGGCATGGTGTTATTCTTTCTCCAGTAGCGAACCGTATTTCTCGGCGACGACGCGGCGCTTGACCTTCAGAGTCGGGGTCAGCTCGCCGCCTTCCTGGGAAAAGGCATGGTCTATCAGGGCGATCCGCTTGATCTTCTCGAAGTCGGCCAGGTCTTTCGAGAGCGCGTCTATCTCGGACTTGACGAACTTGCGGGCGCTCGAATCGGCGATCAGCGCTTCGTTCGTTTTTAGCTCTTTGCCCTGCTCCTTCGCCCACGTTTTGAGGGCATCGAAGTTCGGCACGACGAGGGCGCCGACCGTGCCGGCGTTGTCGCCCAAGAGGACCACTTCGGTCAGAAGCGGGCTGCGCTTGAGCCGGGTCTCGATGGGCTGGGGGGCGACCTTTTTGCCGTTCGCCAGGACCAGGATGTCTTTCTTGCGGTCGGTAATCTTGATGTAGCCCTGGGCGTCGCGCTCGCCGATGTCGCCGGAATGGAACCAGCCCTCGCCGTCAATGACCTCCCCGGTTTCTTCGGGGTTGTTCCAGTAGCCGCGCATGACGGTCGGCCCCTTGACCAAAAGCTCGCCGTCCGGGGCGATCTGGACCTGGACGTTGAACATCGGCGGGCCGACCGTGCCGACCTTGACGCGGCCCGACTGATTCGCCGTGGCCGCCGCCGTGGTCTCGGTCAGGCCCCAGCCTTCCAGGATGGGGATGCCGATGGCGAGGAAGAAATGGGCCGTCTTGGGGTTCAGCGGGGCGCCGCCGCTGACGAAGAACTTGAGGCACCCCCCGAAGCGCGCTCGGATTTTCGAGAGCACCAGCGTGTCGGCGACTCGGTGGCGCAGAAACTGGAGGGGGCTGATTGGCCGGCCCGCGTTGCGCCGCCGCGCGACCGAGTCGCCGACGCCCAGCGCCCAGTAGGTCAGCGTCTTGCGCCGGGCGGGCAGCTTGGCGAGGCCGTCCGCCACGCGGTCGTGGATGCTCTCGTGGACGCGCGGGACGCACTGCATCACGGTCGGCTCCAGTTCGGCCAGGTTGTCCATCAGCTTGAAGATGCTGTCGTTGAAGCGTGTGTGCGCGCCCTGGGTGATGGCGAGGGTGTAGGTGACGCGCTCGAAGACGTGCGAGAGCGGCAGGAACGACAGGAACACGTCGCCCGGCGGCTGGAACTGCGGGAACTGGTGATTGGCGGCGTCCAGGGCGGCCGTCATGTTGCCGTGCGTCAGCATCGCCCCCTTCGGGCTGCCGGTCGTCCCAGATGTGTAGACCAGGCTCATCAGGTCATCCGGGCGAACCGAGTCACGCCGGCCCTCATAGCCCTCCTCGAACTGCGTCGCCGCGCCCTGTTCGACCACCGAGGCCAGCGAAAGGACGCCGTCTTTGGCCGCCGCCTCGTCCAGCGTGATGACATGGGTGAGATCGGGGGCGGCCTCGCGCGCCCCGGCCACCTTCGCCACTTGCTTTGCGTTCTCAGCAACGACGGCCTTCGCGCCGCTGTCGGACAGGATGTGCGCGACCTGCGAGGCGGGCAGGGTGGGGTAGACCGGCACCGAGACCGCCCCGACGGCCAGCGTCGCCAGGTCTAGGATGGCCCATTCGGGCCGGTTCTCCGACAGGATCGCCACCCGGTCGCCCCGCTCGATGCCCAGCGCGCGCAGGCCGAGCGCGACCTGCCGCACACGCTCCGACAGGTCTTGGTAGGTCAGCGTTTCCCACGTCTTGCTCCCGTGCGGCTTGCCCGAAAGGGCGGGCCGGTCGGGGTACTTGCGCGCCGCCTCGGCGAAGCGCGTGTTGACAGTGTCAGAAGAATCATTTAACGTCTGAGACATGGGGGTTTCTCCGCAGCGATTTTGAACAGCAGGTACGGCTTAGGATAGCAAACTGCGGCGCGAATGTCAAGCCACGCATAGCCCCCGACTTGACAGGTCGCCCTTCCGCGTGACATAATAAGATCGGAGCGGCTTGAGAAGGCGTCGGGGCAGGTGCCTGGCCTGTCGCCTCTGTGCGCTGTGGAACTGTGTCCGAGTTGGTCGAAGGAGCACGCCTGGAAAGCGTGTAATGGGGCACCCTCCATTCGTGGGTTCGAATCCCACCGGTTCCGCCACTTTTTTGTCTCCTCTCCTGCCCTTTGGGTCGAGGAAGCCGCCATGCCTAGCACCGACGTGATTACGCATCTCGCCAGCACCGCCGCCAAGCGGCTGGGCGGCAACCTGCGCCTGCTGGCCCTCTACGGGTCCGCCGCCGACCGCCCGCAGGAGGCCCACGACCTGGACTTTCTACTGGTCGTGGACGCCGTCGAGAACTGCGTCACCGTTGCCACCCGTGACTGCCGCGGGATTTTCCCCCAAGTCCAGTTTTTTGTCCTTTCCGCCGCCGAATTCGCCGTTCTGCCCGCCTTCTATCGGTTCCAATTGGCATTCGCCCGCCCGTTAAGCGGCGATCTGTCGCTGCCCGTGCCGACGCGCGAGGACGCCGTGGACTCGATCACGCACGGTTACACCGACACGCTTCGCACCCTGCGCCAGCAGTTCAAGCGCCGCGAGTGGGCGATGGGCGACGACTGGGCGCGGCAGGTCTGGTGGAACCTGAAAAGCTTCAAGTATGCGACGCTGGATGTCTGCTGGCTGCTGCGCCGGGAGCGCCCGACCGACCCGGACCGCGCGGCGCTCATTCTGGAAGCGGAAGGGCTGTCGAGCGCCGCCCGCGCGCTGACCGAGTGGCCGGAGCTGGAAGCCCTGGCCCAAAGGCTCCTGCGTGACCCGCTTTCCTGGGTGATGCACTGGGAGCCGCTGATTGCCGCCGCTTATGCCGAGGTCCGGCCTTATCTGCGAGGAAAATAACAGCCCCCATGCCCAAACGCTTTCGCTTCTCCCTGGATGCCTTTCCGCTTCGCCGCCGGCGCTGGCTGCGCGCCGTGATTCTGGCGCTGGCGCTGGCGCCCTGCGCGCTGGGCCTGTTCTGCCTCCTGACGGCGTACCGAATCTATGCCAGCAACCAGGCGGAAGAGCGTCTGGCCGCGTTTCCGGTCCCCGCGACAAACCAGCGCCTGCTCGTGTTCGCCCCGCACCCGGATGACGAGACCCTGGGCGCGGCGGGCCTGATGCGCCAGGCGCGGCTGCGGGGTGACGACGTGCGGGTCGTCATCCTCACGAACGGGGACGGCTTCCGCATCAGCGCGGCGCAGGAGTTCCGCGAGGTCGTCGTCTCCCCCAAAGACTTTGTCCGCTACGCTTATCTGCGCCAGGGGGAGGCCCTCACCGCTCTGAGCGTCCTGGGCATCCCGGCCGACCACGTCCATTTCCTCGGCTACCCGGACCGCGGCTTGATGCTGATGTGGACCGACCACTGGACGCCCGATTCGCCGGTCGCATCGGCCTATACCCGCGCCGACCACAACCCGTACAACGACGCAGCTACCCCGAACGCCCCGTACTGCGGGGCGGCGCTCTTGGACGACATCAAGCGGCAGATGCTGGCCGAGCGGCCGACCGACATTTATGTGACGCATCCGAATGACGACCACCCGGACCACGCCGCCGCCAGCGTCTTCGTCCGCACCGCCCTGGAACAGCTCCGTGCGTCGGGCGTTGTGTGGGCGAAGTCCACCCGGCTGCACTACTACCTGGTCCACCGTGGCGACTGGCCGACGCCGCAGGGGCTGCACGAGGACGCCGCTCTGCTGCCGCCGGGTCCGATGGCCTCGCTGGACACGCGCTGGGCCGCGCTGCCGCTGACCAAGCGCGATGTGCAGAAAAAGTACGCCGCCATCAAGCGCTACCGCAGCCAGGTGAATGCGTCCAGCCGGTTCCTGTTCTCCTTCGCCCGCCGGAACGAGCTGTTTGGGACGGTAGGTGACAATGGGGCCGCGCCGGGCCTGGCCCGCGTCCCCGACGGCCGCTTCCGCATGGACGGCGACCCGAGAGACTGGGCCGGGCTGACGCCGGTCGCCTTTGACCCCGCCGGGGACAGCGTGATGCGGGCCTTCCAATCCAGCGGCGACGTGGTCCGCCTGTTCACCTGCCGCGACAGCAAATTCCTGTACGTCCGCCTGGACACCGCCCGTCCCCTCTCCCCGCAGGTCGCCTATACCCTCACCCTGCGCCCGATCCTGCCGACCTCCGGTGCGGGCGCGTCCCAGCCGGACGCGCAGGCCATCACGGTGACGCCCGGCGTGGCGAGGCGGCGCCTGCCCCTGCCGGGTGTCGCGGGTGGGACTTACGCCTGGCGCGGCAGCCTGCTGGAAGCCGCCGTGCCGCTGGCAGGCGTCGCCCTCTCCCACCCCCAACCCGGTGAGACGCTGTACATGATGGCCCAGACCCGCTTCGCCGACCTGGAGATAGACCGCACCGGCTTCCGCCCCGTTTCCTGCGGCCCAATTCCCCCCGCGCTCACGGCGCGGCGACCGTGACGCTTTTGGCGACGCGGCCCTGCTCGTCCCGGACGCGGATCATCAGCGGCCCGCGCCCCGGCGGCACGAACAGGCTGAACGGGTGATACGTCCGCCGCGCCCCGCCGCCGCGCGCGGCTTCCAGCGTCGGGTGCAGGCTGTACGTCGAGATCGCCGCGCTCAGGCTCCCCCGGTAGCCAGCCGGCAGACGGCCCCCGACGGCTTGATAGCGATACGGCGGCGTGCCCCCGAAGCGGCTCAGAAAATAAGGGTCGCCGGCAGCGGCCCGGAACGCCGCCAGCGCCCCGCTCCCCTCCGGCAGCGAGTAGTCGTTCAGCCGCCGCCCCGGCTGGGCTGTTTCCAGGTTGTTGCGCGTGAACCAGCAGAACATCTTCAGGCGCGGGAAGCGGATTTTGATTGTGTCCAGTAGATCAAAAATCCGTGCGGCGGCGTAATCATCGGCATCCCGGCCCTCGACGCGCGACCGGCGTGAGACGCCGCATTCGGTCAGGCAGAGCGGCTTGCGGGCGGCGTATTTGGCATAAAACGGCGCGATAAACGACGCCGGGCCATCCTGCCACGCCGGACGGCTGAGGTTGTCGTCGTAATAGCGCACGAGGTACAGACTGATGCCGACCCAGTCCACCACGTCGTCGCCGGGATAGTAAAGGTCCAGGTTGTACGTCGGCACCGCCCCCGGCGCCCAGACCAGGGCGACGTTTGTGGCGTATCGGTTGACGACCGTGTGGACCAGACGGAACGCACGGCGGTAGGCAGTCGGGTCGCGCCCCCACGACGTCCAGTTGCCGTTCATCTCCCCGCCGAAGCGCAGAAAAATCGGCGTCCCGCAGTCCGATGCCTCCTGCGCCCAACGGTTGAGGTACTCGTCGTCGCGCACCACCCGGATGTCTCGCGGCTCCCAGGCGATCTGGATCGCCCGCCCCGCCCGCGCCTGCCGCCGCGCCCACTCTCTGGGGAACGGCGCCCCGTAAGGGCTGTAATCGTAGCACACGGCGAGCGGCCGCCCGATGCGTCGCCCGAAATCGTCGGCATCATTCCGGCCCGCGTAGTCGTCCAGCGCCCCCAGATAGCACCCCGCCGCCGGCTCCAGCTTGGCAAGGTTCCTGCCTGAAACCGGCACACTCGCCGTCACCGCCAGCGCCACATCCGTCTTGAGCCGCAGCGCCCGCCGGTGCTGCACGTCCGCCCCCTGCGGGTCCCCGGTCCGCCGCCGGATCGCGGCCTCCTGCTCATAGGCCGTCCCCGCCGCCTCGTACTGCCCCGCCCGCTCCCGCGCCGCGCCCCACGCGCGGGCGTCGGCGGCGGTGCGGAAGTGGGGGACGGTCTGAGCGTGGAGGGGGGACGTAAGGAGAGCGAGGAGGAGGAACCCCGCCCTGAACGGCGGGGCTTTAGAAAAACAACTCCCCGCCTTCGCGGGCATAAGAGAGGAACAGTCATCTTCGCCCGCGCAGGCGGGAGCTTGCTTTTCTAAAGCCCTGGGGTTCAGCCCAGGGAGCGACGTCTGGTTCATTGACTGTCCTGTGCCATCTGCCCCCGCATCTCCTGGACCATCTTCTCCGCGTCCGTGACGGGCGCACGGCAGACTGTGCCGATGCAGACGGTCGCATAGGGTAGGCCGTTATGCTCGACAGGTAGCCCGCGCTTCGCCGCCGCCTCGGCGTCCAGTGTTTCCACCGTCTTGCCCGGCGCGACATGACCCCACGCGGCCCGCTGCAAGAGCCGCGTCCGGTCGTCGTTCCGGTCGCCGACAATCGTGACGTGCAGACCCGGCGCGGTGGCGGCCTGGACGGCGCGGGCATAAGACGACGCGAAGTAGCCGTAGCCGCCATACTTGTCGGCGAACAGCCTCAGCGCCCGCTCCCCCGCCTGCCGGTACTTGGCATCTTCGGTGAACCCGGACAGGCGGATGAGGGCCAGCGCAGCATCGGCATTGTCGCCGATCTCCTTCTTGGGCCGCGCCAGATCGCCGATTGCGTTTGGGTCCGGCGCGAGGTCAAAGAATCCGCCTTCGGCTTTGTCTTCCAGTGCGACGATGACGTAATCTGCTGCCTCCATAGCCCATCTGAGGCAAAGCGCATTGCCAGTCGCTTCATACAAATCCAGTACCGCGGTGATGAACTCAGTCTGATCTGACAGAAAGCCAATGCTGCCTTGCGCGGTGTGCTGGGTGTAGAAGTGATGAACTGCGGTCAGGATGTCCGTCGCGTCATCCTCGTTGACCTCTGCGTAGCCAATGCTCACGCTGGCGTTGATAAAGTTCAGTGTGCTACTGGCTGCCTCCAAAATGTCTGCCTCGCCAGTCACTTTGTACCGCGCCACCAGCGCGGACACCATCAGGGCGTTCCAGCCGGTGTAGACGGTGCGGTCAATGAACGGCGTCGGCAGGGTAGTCCGCACGTCCAGCGGCTGGCCGTAGTAGGCTTCCTCCTTGTCGGCATCCTGGCTGCCCGCGAACGCGCCGGTGTCCGGGTCGCGCATGTCGGACAGCAGCCAGGTGTGGGCGGATTTGGCGACTTCCAGGTAGTAGGGGTCGTCTAACACCTGGGAGGCAAGCGCGTACACCGCCGTCAGCTTGGCGTTGTCTTCCAGCATCTTCTCGAAGTGGGGGATGGACCAGTCGCGGGTTGTGCTGTAGCGGAAGAAGCCGCCCGCGTATTGGTCGTACATGCCGCCGTCGGCCATGCCGTGCAGGGTCTTCTCGGCGATGACCCGCAGCTCCGGGTCTCCTGTCCGCGCGTATTCCTCCAAAGTCAGGCGCAGGGCGTCGGGGTGGGGGAATTTAGGTTGGCTGCCGAAGCCGCCGTAAGCGAAGTCGAAGTTGCGCTTGATGGCCTTAATCACCGTGGCCGTCGTGTCCGGGTCCAGGTCGGAGGCCGTCAGCGCCTCGGACTCGGCCCGCTGCCGGCGCATCTGGGCGGCCTGTTCCAGAATGCTGTCTTTACTATTCTGGTACAGGTCGGCGATATAGTCCAGCAGGGCCACCATGCGCGGCGGGGGGACGTAAGTTTCGCCATACAGCGTGTCGCCGTCCGGGGTCAGAAAGGCCGTGGTCGGCCAGCCGCCCATGTTGTAGCGGGCGTTGATGTCCGGGCGGCGGTCGTTGTCCACCTTGATGGGGATGAAGTTTTCTAAAATACGCTTCTGGACTTCCGGGTTGCTGTAGGTCCCCGTGTGGTCGGGGTCGCCGGGGATGCCCGTATCCATGACGTGGCACCAGTGGCACCAGACCGCGCCGATGTCCAGCAGGACGGGCTTGTCCTGCGCTTTCGCCTCAGCAAAGGCGTCGTCGCCCCACTCGCGCCAGGGAATGCTACTATGGTCACTCATAAGGGGAGTGTACCCAGAAACGGAACGCTCCAGAGAATTCTCATGTCGTGAGAATTCCCGCGACTCGTCTTTTGGCAGTGCCGAGCAAGCGCTGTTTCGAGTGGACCGCGTGGTACTCTAAGTTTGTCACATAGCCTTCCCCCAGGGCTGAACCCCTGGGCTTTAGAAGTGCAATCCCCCGCCTGCGCGGGCGAAGATTCCAGATCTTCCGATGCTCGCGCAGGCGGGGATTCGCTTTATTAAAGCACGGGGGTTCAGCCCCGTGGCATAACCACTTGAGGAGACCACCATGAAATCTGTGTTCCAGACCGCCGCGCCCTACGCAGCGGATGCCTTGAACCTGCCCGTCGCCGACCTGAAAGCCTCCCTCCCGTTTTACGAGACCGTGATGGGCTTCCGGGTGCTGTCCCGGCAGACCTCGCCGTGCCGGTCCGCCATTTTGGGTCGAGACGGCGTCCAGATCGGCCTGGCCGAGAACGGCGGCGACCCGTCCCAGGAGGGCTGTTTCTTCGGAGTGGACGACGTCGAAGCCGCCTTTGCGGAACTGAAGGCTAACGGCCTGGGGCAAGACGAGGCGGGCTTCCGGGTGGACCAGTACGGGGATGTCTCGTACCGAGTGTTCTTCGTCGTGGCCCCGGACGGGCTGTGCTACTGCCTGGGCGAACGGCAGGGCTGAGAAACCTGCCGCGTGCAAATTTACCCATCGGCCCCAAGCGTTTCGTGCTCCAAACGAGGGAGTTTCATGTTAAACTATAAGCCTATGGGCAGCGCTGCCACGATTTTTGCCGGTCTTCCCCTGCTTCTGCTCACGCTGGCCGCCTCGGCACAGGTCGCCCCCACGCCGGGGGGCGGGGTCGTTCCCACGCCGCCCCTCGCGACGGCTCCTGTCAGCGGGGCGCCGCCGCACGTCGGCGACTCGGGGCCGCAGGTGGTGCCGACGCCGCCGACAGTCGTGCAGCCGTCCGTCGCCAACGACGCCGGGAACGCCGTGCTGGCGTCCTCCATCCCCAGCCCCCGGACGCCCGCCGCCTGGGCGCGGCAAACGCTCCCCATCGCGTCCTGTGCGGCGCCGCCGAAGATTGACGGGGGGCTGGACGACGCCTGCTGGCGCACGGCCACGCGGGCGAGCGGCTTTTATCGCCTGGGCGGCACGGCCCCGATCCAGCCCGCCGACCAGACCGAGGCGTGGATCTGCGCGGACGCGGCCCACCTGTACCTGGCCTTTCACTGCCTGGACAGCCATCCCGAAATGATCCACGCCGGGCAAATCCAGCGCGACGGCAGCATCGGTGAGGACGACTTCGTCGGCGTAGACATTGACAGTCAGAACAACCGCCACGGGTTCTCGACATTCCGCGTCACGCCGCGCGGGACCCAGGGCGAGAACATCGAGGGCGGCACGGCGGATAACATCACTTGGGCCGGCGACTGGAAGGCCGCCGCCCGCCGCGCCAAAGACGGCTGGACGTGTGAGATGTCCATTCCTTTTGCCCTGCTGCGCTACCCGAAAGGGGCCACGGGGTTCGGGCTGGACCTGTTCCGCAAGCTGGCGCGCGAGTCGTCCGCCGAGAACTGGCCCTACCTGCCCCCGGACGGCAGCAACAACGAGTCGCTCTACATCCACGAGTTCACGGGCATCCATCCGCCGTTCCTCGCCCCGCGCCCCATCTTTTTGCCGTATACCCTGTTCACGGGCGGCGTCGGCAATGCGGGGCGCATGGGGCTGGACATCAAGTACCCGCTGTCCACCACCCTGACCGGCGTGGCGACGATCCACCCGGACTTCCAGACCATCGAGCAGGATGTCACGAACATCAACTTCTCGTACACCGAAAAGCTGCTGTCCGACCGACGCCCCTTCTTCGCCGAGGGGGCGGGGTTCCTGCCCTACCGCGACCTGTTCTACTCGCGCCGCATCGGCGTCCTCGACGGCGGCCTGAAAGTGGCCGGCAAGCAGGGCGACACGTCGCTGGGCCTGCTCGCGACCGACACGCGCGGGCCGAACGCCGAAAACGCCGCCGTCCTCGCCCTGAGTCACGACCTCGGCCTGTTCAGCCGCGCGTCGCTCCAGTTCGTCTCGGACATCGTGCCGGGCCAGCCGTCCAACCAGGTGGCTAAAGTGGAGGGCGTCTACGGCTGGCGCGTCGGGCACGACCAGTGGGGCGTCACCGCCAACCATGTGCCGAGCTGGCAGGGCGGGCGGCAGATGGGCGGCAAGGACTACTTCAACTTCAACACATCCGCCCTCCCCGGTAAGCCCTCGTTCTACGCTGACTATCAGGACATCGGCCCGAACTTCGTCAGCAGCCTCGGCTTCGTGCCGGACGTGGATTTGCGCGGCCCTTCGTTCTCGGTCGAGCAGTTCAACCAGTTCGACCGAGGCCGCCTGCGGCTCTACGATGTCAACGTGTCCGGCAACACCTACCAGCACCATACGGGCGGCTTCTTCCAGAAGGACATTGACGGCAACGTCTATCTGGAATCGCGGGAGGGCCTCAGCGTGGACGTCAACGTGGACCAGTCCCAGCGTGACGACTTCCGCGACCACGCCAACCACGCCGACATCGGCTGGGGCAGGCGGACGCTTTACCAGCGCGGCTCGGTTGGGGACACGGTGGGGCGGCAGGCGAGCCAGCCGTACAACTTCCTGACCTTCTCGCAGGGCATCTTCGTCTCGCGCCCCTTCTCGCTCCAGCTCAACTACAGCCGCCTGCGCCTAGGCGGCACGCACTCGACGCAGGCCATCCTGACCGGCAACTACCGCCTGAGCGCCGAGCGCAGCCTGGGCGCCCGAATCGTCAATCAGGCCGGGGCCGATCAGGGATCGGGGCTGGGCACGAACCTCTACTTCTCCTTCGGCCAGCACGTCCGCTCCGGCTCCGACCTGTTCCTGCTCTTCGGCGACCCCAACAGCCCCAAGACGCGCGGCAAAGTCACGCTCAAGATCATCCGCCCGTTCTAGCGCCTCAGTTATGTTCATCCGAACCTGCTTCTGCCTATTTCTGCTGCTTCCATTAAGATTAGTGGCGCAGACCATTTCTTCCACATCCGACACTGTCACCGTCCAGGTCACGCCTCAGCCTGCTAATACGTTTGTGGCGGCGCGGGCGCTGGGGGCGGGGGTGGACGGGCTGCATGAGGGGGGCGTGGCGGAGGTCTATACGCCGGCCAACTTGAAGGCAATGGAGTCGGCGGGGCTGGGGGCGCTGACGTATCGGCTGCGGACGGAGCTGGGGGTGGAAGCCTGGCACTGGAACCCGTCGGGGCGGTGGAGCGAGCGCGGGCGGGCGCAGGGGTACTGGACGTCGGAAGCGTCGGCGAGGGCGCTGATTCCGACCTGCTACGGCTACCGGCTGCCTCGGCGCGGCAGCACGATTGACCAGGCGAACAACGACGGCTTCTCGCGTCTGGACGACGGGGACGCGCGCACGTTCTGGAAGAGCAACCCGTACCTCGACCGGCAGTTCACCCACGAGGACAACGCTCGGCACCCGCAGTGGGCACTGATTGATCTGGGCCGGCGGCAGCCGGTGAACGCCGTCCAGATCGCCTGGGCTGCCCCCTATGCGACGCACTACCTCGTGCAGTATTGGGACGGCGACAGCGGCGGCGAGGACGCGCGGAGCATTGATGACACATTCGGCGGCGGCGCGTGGCGGACGTTCCCATCGGGAACGCAGACGGACGGGCGGGGCGGCGTCGTTCGATTGCGCTTGGATGAGGTTCCTCGCTCGGTTCGGTTTGTCCGCGTCTGGATGACGCAAAGCGGCGGCGCCCCGTCCGCCGGGGGCGACATCCGGGACGGGCTGGGCTATGCCATCCGCGAGATCGGCCTGGGGACCCTGGAGACACGGAACGGGCGTGTTCGGTTCCGTGACCTGGTCCGTCATGCGCCGGACGGCAAGCGGCAGACGCCGATTTATGTTTCCTCCACCGACCCCTGGCACCGCGCTGCCGACCGCGACCCCAACGTCGAGCAGCCCGGCTTCGACCGCGTCTTCCGATCCGGGCTGGCGGGCGGCCTGCCGGTTCTCATGCCGGCGGGGGTCCTGTACGACACGCCCGGCAACGCCGCCGCCGAACTGCGCTTCCTGCGGGCGCGCGGCTACCCTGTGACGCGGATGGAGCTGGGCGAGGAGCCGGACGGGCAGTATGTCTCGCCGGAAGACTACGGGGCGCTGTATGTCCAGTGGGCGGACGCGCTGCACCAGGTGGACCCGACTCTTGCGCTCGGCGGGCCGAGCTTTCAGACGGCCATCGAGGGCTGGGTGGCCTGGCCGGACGCGCGGGGCGACCGCTCCTGGCTGCGCCGCTTCCTGAGCTACCTGAAGCGCCGGGGGCAGCTGGCGGACTTTGCGTTTTTCTCGTTTGAGTGGTATCCGTTCGACGACGTCTGCGCGCCGCCCGCCCCGCAGCTTGCCTTGGCTCCGAACCTGCTCCAAAACGCGCTGGCCCGGCTCCAGCAGGAGGGCCTGTCCCGCCGCATCCCCTGGCTCATCACCGAATATGGCTACTCCGCGTTCGCGGGCGAGGCCGAGATGAGCTGGCCGGGCGCCCTGCTGAACGCCGAAACCGCCGCGCAGTTCTTGACACTGGGCGGCTCGGCGGCGTACCTGTACGGCCTCGAGCCGAACGTGCCCATCCACGAGGTTGAGGACTGCCCGACCTGGGGCAACCTGGCGCTCCTGCTGGCCGGCAGCGGCTCCCGTCCCCCCAAGCCTCTGGCCGCCTTTCACGGCGCGCGGCTGCTGACGCGGCAGTGGGCGCAGCCGGACACGGACAAGCCCCAGGCGGTCTACCGGGCATCGTCCCGCCTGCGGAGCCGCCTGGGTTTGCCCCTGGTGACGGCATATGCGGTCCACCGGCCCGATGGCCGGTGGGCGGTGCTGCTGCTGAACAAAGACCCAAATCAGGCGCATCTGGTCACGGTCCGGTTCCAGCGGGACCGTGGCCTGTTCCCCCTTTCCTTTTCGGGGCCTGCCGACCTGTACCAATACTCGGCGGCTCAGTATGTCTGGCACTCCAACAAGGCTCACGGCTACCCTGCCCCCGACCTGCCGCCCCGGCATTGGCCGACCTCCGGGCGCACCGTCCTTCTGCCGCCGTTTTCTCTTTCCGTGCTGCGCGGGGCGGTCGCCGGACTGCCTTGACAACGCCCTCCGGTGCCTGCTATAATGCTACCAGATCGTCTTTCGTGATCTCGTGACCTTTAATCCCGTCCTGCGAGGCGGGGAAGGCAGCGTCCCACATGTTCAGGTCCGCCCCGGCGAGCCTGTCTGTTCGCGCCCCCTGCCCCCCCTCGCTTCTTGAAGCGAAACCATGCTTTCCGATCCCGAACACACCGCTGCCGCCACCATCATGGACGCCGACGAGATGCGGCGCGCGTGGACGCGCATCGCCCATGAAGTCCTGGAAAAGAACCGGGGCGTCCAAGACCTTGCCCTCGTCGGCATTCTCCGCAAAGGCGCCCCGCTGGCCCGCCGCCTCGCCGACGCCATCGCGCGCATCGAGGGGACGCCGGTCCCCGTGGGCGACCTGGACATTTCCCTGTACCGCGACGACTTCCGCACCTACCAGCCCAAAGTGGGGACGACGCAGATCCCCTTTGATATCGAGGGCAAGCGGCTGGTCTTGGTGGACGACGTGGCCTTCACTGGCCGCACCGTCCGGGCCGCGCTGGGCGCCCTGGTGGACCTGGGTCGGCCCGCCGTCACCCAGCTCGCCGTGTTGGTGGACCGGGGGCATCGGGAGCTGCCCATCCGCCCGGACTACGTCGGCAAGAACCTGCCCACGGGCCGCCGCGAGTTCGTCAAGGTCTTCCTGAACGAACTGGACGGCGAGGACCGGGTGGTCATCTATAAGGAAGCCCCCCCCGTCCCCGTTTCTGAAGATCGCCCCCCGGCCCCCAATTCTGGGGGAGCCGGAAAAGGCACGCCCGTAGGGCCGCGATTCATCGCGCCCTCTTCCTCTCCTACTCCCCCAGAATTGGGGGCGGGGGGGGCGAGGGGGCGGCATGAGGCGTAAAGATCTGCTGGACCTGCAAAGCCTGGACGCGGGCGAGATCACTTATCTCCTGGACACGGCTCAGTCGTTCCGAGAGATCGTCGCCCGGCCCGTCAAAAAGGTGCCGACCCTGCGCGGCAAGTCCGTGGCGACCTTGTTCTTCGAGCCGAGCACACGGACGCGGACGTCATTCGAGGCAGCGGCTAAAATCATGTCGGCGGACACCTACAGCCTGGCGGGGACGACAAGCAGCGCGGTCAAGGGCGAGTCGCTGAAAGACACCATGCTGACGCTGGACGCGATGGGCATAGACGCCTTCGTCATCCGCCACCCGTTCAGCGGGGCGGCCCACCTGGCGGCAAAGTACGTCCCGACCAAGCCCGTCATCAACGCCGGCGATGGGACGCACGAGCACCCGACGCAGGGCCTGCTGGACCTCTTGACCATTCGCCAGGTGAAGGGCCGGATCGAAGGGCTGACCGTCGCCATTGTCGGCGACGTCCTGCATTCCCGCGTCGCCCGCTCCAACCTCTGGGGCCTGCACACGATGGGCGCGAAGGTTCGGCTCGTCGGCCCGCCGACGCTGCTGCCCGCCGATGCGGACTTGCTACCTGTTGAGGTCTTTACGAACCTGGAAGCCGGCCTGCGCGGCGTGGACGTGGTCAATGTCCTGCGAATCCAATTGGAGCGCCAGGACTCGGCCTTCTTCCCGTCCGTCCGCGAGTACGCCCGCTTGTTCGGGGTCAGCAAGGCGAAGCTCAAAGACGCCGCGCCGGATGTGACCGTGCTGCACCCCGGCCCGATGAACCGGGGCGTTGAGATCGCGTCCGCCCTGGCCGATGACGACAGCGCCGTCATCACGGATCAGGTGACGAACGGCGTGGCAGTACGCATGGCGGTCCTGTTTTGGCTGATGGGGGCGACCACGTCGGTCGCCTGACCTGTTCCTCAAGGAGTAGACGAATTGAGCGTCAACCGTGTCCTGCGCTATCTCGGCGGCCTGTTCCTCGCAACGGTACTGTTGTTCTTCATCCTGCCGTTCCTGGGCGTCTCCCAGTCGAAGTTCCTGCCGCCGCCGATGGTCTACGCTAAGGCCGAGGGCAAGGCCGTCGGCAAGATCACCAGCAAAGAGGTGACGCCCACGGCGAACCCCTTCAAGACCGGCGATCATGTTTATCTAGTAGATTATAAATTTGCCGCCCCGCCGCCGCTGCACCGGGGGGAGATCAAGCCCGGCCCGAAACAGGTTTACAACGGCACCTTGCGGGTAGGGGACGAAAGCGCTTACGAGGCGGCCCAGATCGGCGCTTTCATTCGCCCCATCAAATATGAGAAGACTTACCCGGAGATCAACGGGGTGGACACGGAGAGTGGGGGCCGAAGCGTCGGCGCGGGCAGCAACATCCTGAGCGGCTGGCTTCTGTTCGTGCTCCTGGACCTGATCCTGGCCTACGCCATCATGGCTCTCATCCTGGAGCGGTTCGGGCGGCAAGAAGATATTTAAGAGGCCCCCCCGCCCCCAATAATGGGGGAGCAAGATGGGCTTGCGCCTAGTTCTTATCCGCCTCCCCCAGAATTGGGGGCCGGGGGGCGATCCTGCTAACGATTATGGCCTACCTCCTCAAAAACGGACGGGTGATTGACCCCGCCAATGGCCGCGACGAGGTGGCCGATGTGCTCCTCGGCGCCGATGGGCTGATCGCCCAGGTCAGGCCTGGCCTGGACGCCGGCCCGGACGCGCAGACGGTAGACTGCACCGGCCAGGTCGTCGCGCCGGGTCTGATTGACATGCACGTCCACCTGCGCGTGCCCGGCCAGGAATACAAGGAAGACGTGGCTTCCGGCACGGCGGCGGCGGCGGCGGGCGGCTTCACCGCCATCGCCTGCCAGCCGAACACGGCCCCGCCGATTGACCACGCCAGCATCGTCAAGGACATTCTCGCCCAGGCCGTCCACGCTTCGGCGCGCGTTCATGTCGTCGCCGCCGTCAGCAAGGGACTGGAAAACATCGAACTGGCCGAGATGGCGGATTTGAAAGACGCCGGCGCGGTCGGCATCGGGGACGACGCCTTTCCCGTCAGCAACAGCGGCTTCCTGCGGCGGGCGATGGAATACTGCTCCATGCTTGGCCTGCCCTACATCGCCCACTGCGAGGACAAGGACCTGACCGGCGACGGCGTGATGAACGAGGGCTACGTTTCGACCGTGCTGGGGCTGAAGGGCATCCCGCGCTCGGCGGAGAACGTCGGCACGGCCCGGAACATCCTGCTCGCCATGACGACCGGCTGCCGCCTGCATATCCTGCACGTCAGCACGAAGGAGAGCGTTGAAATTATCAGGCACGCCAAAAGCTTCGGTGCCCCGATCACCTGCGAGACCTGCCCGCAGTACGCCGCCCTGACAGACGAGGCGTGCCTGGGCTACGACACGAACGCCAAGATGTCGCCGCCGCTCCGAACCAAAGCCGACCAGGAGGCCATCATCGCCGGCCTGCGCGACGGTACGATTGACGCCATCGCGACCGACCACGCGCCCCACGCGCCGCACGAGAAGGAGCAGGAGTTCGCCCGCGCCCCGTTCGGAATGCTGGGCCTGGAAACCAGCCTCGGCCTGGTCATCACGCACCTCGTCAAACCGGGCGTCCTGACGCTCTCGCAGATGGTGGAAAAGATGTCGCTCGCCCCCGCGCGCATCCTGGGCGTCCCCGGCGGGACGCTCTCCGTCGGCGTTCCCGCCGACATCACCGTCTTTGACCCCGCCGCGGAGTGGACGGTGGACGTCAGCCAGTTCAAGTCCAAGTCCCGCAACAGCGTTCTGGACGGCGTCATGCTGACGGGCCGCGCCGTCACGACGTTCGTGGGCGGGAGGCAGATCGTTCTTTAAGAAGGGTGGTCATATCAACCATGGGGCTGAAGCCCCCGGCTGTGGGGCGCTGCGCGCCAAGTCTCCACCTGCGTGGAGACAGAATTACCTGCATTCCTGTCCTTGTCCGCGCAGGCGGACACTGGGCGTCTGCGCCCCACAGCCGGGGGCTTCAGCCCCACGGCCATGAGGCCCAAGCATATTTTTTGGACGTAGCAGCAACCATGACGCAAGCGCATCTCGTCCTCGCGGACGGCACCACATACACGGGAACCGCCTTTGGGGCGGCGGGGACGACGACCGGCGAGGTCGTCTTCAACACGGGCATGACCGGCTACCAGGAGATTCTGACCGACCCCTCCTATGCCGGGCAGCTTGTCGCCCTGACCTACCCGATCATCGGCAACTACGGCGTCACGCCCGACGATTTCGAGTCCAAGCGCGTCCAGGTCGCCGGGTTCATCGTCAAAGAGCTGGCCGACGCGCCCTCCAACTGGCGCTCGGAAGGGACGCTCGACGATTTTCTGAAGACGCACGGAGTCGTCGGCATCGCGGGCCTGGATACGCGCGCCCTGACGCAAAAACTGCGCTCAGTGGGCGTGATGATGGGCGCGATCTCGTCCGAGCTGGCCCCCGCCGAACTGGCGCAGCTTCTCGCCTCGGCGCGGTCGTATGACCATGTGGACTACACCGCGTTTGTGACGACGGAGCACCCGTATGTCTGGCCGTCGGCGACGGGGGAGACAAAATACAAAATCGCCCTGCTGGACTGCGGCGTCAAGTTCAACATCCTGCGCTCGCTGGCCGCCCTGGGCGTGGAGATCACGGTTTACCCGGCCCACACGCCCGCCGAGACGATCCTGGCGACCGACCCCGACGGCATCTTTTTGTCCCCCGGCCCCGGCGACCCGGCCCTGCTGGGCGACATCGTGCAGAATGTCCGCATTTTGTCCCACGCCAAGCCGACGATGGGCATCTGCATGGGCAACCAGTTGATCGGCTGCGCCTTCGGCGGGCACACGTTCAAGCTGCCGTTCGGCCATCGCGGCTCGAACCATCCCGTGAAAGATTTGGAGACGGGGCGGGTCGTCATCACATCCCAGAACCACGGCTACGCCCTGGCCGCCGAAGGGTTTGATGACCCCGACGTGGAGGTCTGGCAGATCAACCTGAACGACGGCACGGTGGAGGGCCTGCGGCACAAGACGCTGCCGATCTTCTCGATCCAGTACCACCCGGAAGCCTCGCCCGGCCCCGCCGACAGCCGGGGCTACTTCGCGCGGTTCCTGAAGATGATTGATGAGCACCAGGGATAGCCCCCCTGCCCCCAATACTGGGGGAGCCGGAAAAGATGGAGGGCTTGATCCTCTCCTACTCCCCCAGAATTGGGGGCGGGGGGGCCTCCTCCTGGTCTGCCTCGTTGTCCGCCTCGCCTGGCTCGACGCCGACCCGCCGCCGTGGCTCTCGTGGAGTACGGGGCTTTACACGGACGAAGGTTTTTACACGCTGGATGCGCGGCACCAGGCGCTGTTCGGAGCGTGGGCGCCCGGCGACTTCCACGACCGCCTGCTGTCGCCGCTCCTGAGCGTGTTGCAGCAGGGCGTGTTCTCGCTCCTGGGCGTCGGGCTGATGTCGGCGCGTCTGCTGTCCGTCGTGTTCGGGCTGCTGACGGTGGGCGTGTTCTGGCTCGGCCTGCGCCGCGCCTGGGGGGAGAAAGCCGCAGATTTCGGCGCGCTCTTTTTGGGGCTGGCGCCGCCGTTCGCGCTCTACAACCGCCTGGCATTGCAGGAGACGCCGACCGTCTTCTGGCTGGTCCTGGCCTTTGCGCTCTGGGCCTATGGCGCCCGGCGGCCTGCGCTGTATGCGCTGGCTGGGCTGTCCGTCGCCGTGGCGATGGTGTTCAAGGGGCTGGCGCTTGTGGCGGCTGGGGCGCTGGTGGGGGCAGTACCCGGCCCTGAAGGGCCGGGCTACTACCGGATGGAAGTCGCTCCGCGACTGAGGATTCCTCAGCCCCGGAGGGGCTTTCACTCCACAGTAGCCCGGCTCTTCAGAGCCGGGTCTCTGCTAGGGCCGGGGGGTCTCCTCCTCGGCCTCGCCCTGTACGCCGCCGCGTGGTATGGGCCGCACCACGCCGATCTGTCGCGGATGGGGACGTACTACCGCGTCCATCAGATGCAGCCGCATTCGTGGCATTCTCTGGGGCTGAACGTCCGCCGCGCGTTCGCGGGCGGCGAGCGGGGCGTCTTTCCGTACCTGCTGGCGACGCTGCCCGTGCCGTGCGGACTGACAGTTTGGGGGCTGTGGAAGCGGAAGCCGTGGAGCGCCGCCGACCGCTTTCTCGCCTTTTGGCTAGTCGGCGGGCTGGGGTTCTGCCTGCTGTCGTCGTATGCGCCGAGCCGCTACTACGTCCTGTTCCTGCCCTCGCTGGCGGGTCTGGCGGCGCGCGGCTTGTCCGAAATGCGTCGCCCCGTGCAGATCGCCGCCTTCGCCGTCTTTCTGCTGACGAGCGCCGCCTGTTACGGCGTCTCTTGGGCGCAGCGGTCTGACGCGCGGCGGGACGCGAGCCGCGAACTGACACGAATCTTGCCGCCGGGGAGCGTCGTGATCGGCGACTTCGCGCCCGCGCTCTGCCTGGACACGCCTTTCGCCGCCACGACCGTGCAGCCGGGCTTGGCGAACGACGACCATCCTGTTGAGTGCCTGAAGGCGACCCATGTCGTCGTGGTGCGGAACGCCCGGAGTTGGCAGGACTGGTGGCGGATGCGGTATCCTGACATCGTGCAGCCCTCGCACCGCGTCGCCACGTTCGACCTCGGCGGCGCGCGGCATTATGTGGTGGATGTGTACCGTGTGAAGGGAAGGGGCGGGCAGCATGAGTGAGGATTTCAAGCAGCTTCTGAACCCTTCTGAACTGGAGGCGCCCGCGCCCGAAGCTGCCGTTGACGCCATTCAAGCCTATGTCAAAGCTCGCTGGGATGCTGATCTGCCGTCGGATTACTATGAGCTGTTACGGCTGACGGACGGCTTCAACGGGACAGTCGCCGGGCGCGGCTATCTTGTTCTCTGGTCGTCCGCGCTCATCGTGAGTTACAATGAGGACTACGAGGCGCCCAAGCGAATGCCGGGCTTCGTCATGGTCGGCACGAACGGTGGCAATGCCGTCTATGGGGTAGACGTCCGTTGCCGAGAGGGAGAGGCTATGCAGTATGTGGAAACGGATTTTGTCCCGATGCGATGGAACAACGTCTTCTGGCGCGGCCCATCGCTTGCGGCCCTGATGCGGCATCGTGCAGACCTAGCCGGTCCCGAAGACGATGAGGAAAATTAAGCCCTCGTGATGAAGACCGCCCTGCGCTACCTTCTGGCTGTTATCATGATCGCCGCCGGCATTCTGCACTTCGCAAGGCCGGAGAAATTTGTCGCCATCGTCCCGGACTGGCTGCCCGCGCATCGGGTACTGGTCGGCGTCAGCGGCTTCTTTGAGATTTTGGGCGGCGCGGGGCTGCTGGTCAGGCGCGTCCGCAAGGCGGCGGCGTGGGGGCTGGTCGCGCTGTTTGTCGCCGTGTTCCCGGCCAACGTCAACATGGCGGTGAACAAGATCATGGTGGACAATCCCTGGATACTGTGGGGGCGGCTGCCGTTTCAGGCCGTCCTGGTTGCCTGGGCGTGGTGGTTCACCCGGCCCGATACGCAAAGCAAGTCACCAAGCAAGTAGCACGTCTTGGTCTCGATCAAAGGAGAATTGGACAATGGTGAACGACCCAACCCCGTATTCGGAGATCGCGCGGTCGCCGCGCTTCCGGGCGCTGCTGGAGCGGAAGAAGCAGTTTCTGATCCCGCTCTCGGCCTTTTTCTTTGTGTTCTACTTCGCGCTGCCCGTGATGACGTCCTACTTCCCGTCCATCGTGAACGTCCCGGCGGTCGGGGCCATCACCTGGGCCTGGCTGTTCGCGTTCGCGCAGTTCGTGATGATCTGGACGCTGTGCGCGCTGTACGTCAAGAAAGCCGCCCATTTCGACGCCGACGCCGAGGCGGTCGTCGCCGGAGAAAAGGGGGCGGACCGTGCATAGCCAAGCTTTCATCCTATTCTTGCTCATCGTCGCCGTGACGCTGGGAATCACCTATTTTGCCGCCCGGCGGACGCGCACGACGAGCGAGTTCTACACGGTCGGCGGTGGCCTGAGTCCGATGCAGAACGCGCTCGCCATCACGGGTGACTATGTTTCGGCGGCGTCGTTCCTGGGCATCCCCGGACTGATCGCGCTCAACGGGTTCGACGGCTTCTTCTACTGCATCGGCTTTCTGGTCGCCTACCTGGTCGTGCTCTATCTGGTCGCCGAGCCGCTGCGGAACTTGGGCAAATATACTGTCGCGGACATGATCGCGTCGCGCTTCGGCGACAGCCGCGTCCGCTCCCTCGCCGCCGTCAACACGGTCGCCATCTCGATCTTCTACATGATCGCGCAAATGGTCGGCGCGGGCGCGCTGATCAAACTGCTGCTCGGATTGGACTACAAGTATGCAGTCCTGATTGTCGGCGCGCTGATGACAGTCTACGTCGTCTTCGGCGGGATGCGGGCGACAAGCTGGGTGCAGATCACCAAAGCGGTCCTGCTCATCTGCGGCACCGTGTTAATTTCGCTGATGGTCTTGGCTCGGTTCCGTTGGAGCTTTACCGGCATGTTCGAGACCATGCGGACGGCGACGCCGCTGGGCGAGAAGTTCCTGCTGCCGGGAAACAAGTTCAAGGACCCGCTGGACACGATCTCGCTGAACCTGGGCCTGTTCTTCGGCACGGCGGGCCTGCCGCACATCCTGACCCGGTTTTACACGGTCAAAGACGCGGTCGCCGCGCGCAAGTCGGTCGTGACGGCGACGGTCCTGATCGGGCTGTTTTACGCTATGACGATCTTCCTGGGCTTCGGCGCGGCGGCGTTCGTCGGGCACGATGCCATCGAGAAGGCCGGTAAGGGCGGCAACATGGCCGCGCCGCTGCTGGCGAAGGCGCTGGGCGGCGATTTCCTGTTCGCCTTTGTCTCCGCCGTCGCCTTCGCAACCATCATCGCGGTGGTTGCCGGCTTGGTGCTGACCTCGGCCTCGGCCTTCGCCCACGACATCTACAGTCAGGTGTTGCGAAAGGGGCAGGCGACCGAGAAGCAGCAGCTCACGGCGGCCCGCTACGCCGCCATCGGCGTCGCTGTCCTGTCCATCCTGATCGCCCTGGGCGCGGAAGGGCAGAACGTGGCCTTCCTGGTGGCCCTCGCCTTCACTGTTGCTGCCAGCGCGAACACGCCGGTCATCCTGCTGACCATCTTCTGGCGCAAGTTTACGACGACAGGGGCCATCACGGGAATGCTTGTTGGGTTAGGAAGCTGCCTAGTGCTGATCTTGCTGAGTCCGAGCGTCTGGAACCCCAAACCGCATGAGACGCTGTTCACGGGCAAGGCATTGTTTTCGTTCGCCAACCCCGGCATCGTCTCGATCCCGCTGGGCTTCCTCGCCGCCATCATCGGCTCATTGCTGTCGGCAAAACAAGTAGACTCGGCGAAGTTCGACGAGATCCTGGTCACGGCCAACACGGGTCTGCGCCACGCCCCGGCGGCCACCGAACAAGACATGCTGATGCATTAGAGACCCACCCCGGCTCGTTCCTCGCCACCCCTCCCCAAAGGGAAGGGGGAAGAGGTTTAGAAGTGGAGCCGTCTGCTGCGCTGGCCTGAACTCTTTGTTCTCCCGTTTCGGGAGGACCCCTGTAAGCGAAGCGAACAAGGAGGTGGGTTCCTCCGGCTAGAAAAACGAGCACTGTGAAGCTGGATGAACTTTATCCATATTGGGACGCCTCCCATCAGGACTTGGTGGAGACGGTCGAACTGCTGAACGAATGGCAGCTCGACACCGAGCCGGGGCCGGGGGGACGGTCGCTGCGCCAGATCATCCTGGAATTCGTCCGTGCCGAGCGGTTCTGGGTCGGGCGCCTCGTCGCGGGCTTCGTCGAGTACCGCCCAAGTCCAGACGACTTTCCGACGGGCAAGTCGCTGGCCGAGGCGATGACGGCGGCGCGCGCCGTCACGCAGCGCGTCCTTGACCCGCTCGGCCCGGACGGTCTGCGCGCGGTGCGGACCGTGCCGAGCGACCCGCAGACGAACCGGCACGAGACGAACACGCCCATCGGCTGGATGTTCTGGCACGTCCTGGAACTGGAATTGATCTGCCGGGGCCAGGTAATGCAGCGCATCGAAGACGAGAAGGCGCGGGGGTAAGACGTGGATGAGGTGGTGATTGTGGACTATGACCCGCGCTGGCCGGAACTCTTCGCGGAAGAAGCGGAACGTCTCCGGCAGGCGATGGGGGAGGGCTTGGTCGCCGTCGAGCACGTCGGCAGCACGTCGGTTCCCGGCCTGTCTGCGAAACCCGTCATTGACATCCTCGTCGGCGTCCGGGCGCTTGGGGAGGGGGAGCAGGCGGTTCCGGCTCTGGAGTTTCTCGGCTATGAGTGCCGGGGTGAAAACGGCATCCCCGGCCGCCTGTTCTTCCGCAAAGGGCCGGTACAGGGTCGGCGTACCCATCACCTGCACATGGTCGAGACGGGGCATGAACAGTGGGCGTTCCTGCTGTCGTTCCGGGATCATCTGCGGGCGCACCCGGACGAGGCGCGGCGGTACGAGGCGCTGAAGCACGGCCTCGCCGGTCAGTTTCGGGACGACCGCAGGGCCTACACCGACGGCAAGGCAGAGTTCGTGCGGGCAGTGCTGGAAAAGGCGCGGAGGTAAAGAAGAAGATGGACGAGATAGCCCTTGTCGAGTACGACCTGTCTTGGCCGGAGCAATTCGCCCAAGAAGCGGTGCGCGTCCGGGCCGCGCTTGGAAGCGATCTGGTTGTCGCCGTGGAGCACTTCGGCAGTACGGCGGTTCCTGGTCTGTCCGCCAAGCCAATAATTGACCTGCTCGTGGGCGTGCGCTCGGTTGCCGAAGCGCGGGAGGCCGCCATCCCCAAACTGGAATCGCTGGGCTATGCGTTCTGGTATGACAACCCGAACCCCGCGCATCTGTTCTTTGTCAAGGGGCTGCCGCCGAACGGGCCGCGCACCCACCACCTCCACATGGTCGAGCCGGGGACGTTCCGGGACCCGAAGAACGAGGCATTTCTATTCTGGGACCGCCTGCTGTTCCGCGACTACCTGCGCGCGCATCCCGACGAAGCCCGGCGTTATGAGGCCGTCAAGCGCGATCTGGCCGCCCGATTCCCCGATGACCGGGAAGCATACACCGATGGCAAGGCTGAATACGTCTACGGCGTCATGCAGAAGGTGCGAGCACAAACTCAAGAGTAACCATGCCACGAAATCCAGACATTCACAAAGTCCTCGTCATCGGCAGCGGGCCGATCATCATCGGGCAGGCCGCTGAGTTCGATTATGCCGGGACACAGGCGTGTCAGTCGCTGCGCGAGGAGGGCGTCTCAGTTGTCCTGGTCAACTCCAACCCGGCGACGATCATGACCGACCCCGAAACCGCCGATGCGGTTTATATCGAGCCGCTGAACGTCGAGTTCGTCGAGCGCATCATCGCCAAAGAGCGGCCCGACGGGTTGCTGCCGACACTGGGCGGGCAGACGGGGCTGAACCTGGCGACCGAGCTGGCGGAGGCGGGCGTGTTAGAAAAATACGATGTCAAGCTGCTCGGCACGCCCCTGTCTACCATCCGCAAGGCGGAAGACCGGGAGATATTCCGTGCCCTGATGCAGGAGATCGGCGAGCCGGTGCCCGAGTCGTGGATCATCGAGGACGAGGCCGCGCTGGAAGAATTGTCGCGGAACGAACAAGCCCCGTGGCCGCTGATTGTCCGGCCCGCCTACACGCTGGGCGGGACGGGCGGCGGCATCGCGCGGACGCCCGCGCAGCTTGTCGAGATCGGGACGCGGGGCCTCAAGCTGTCCCCCCGGCACCAGGTCATGGTGGAGCGCTACTTGGCCGGGTGGAAGGAGATCGAGTACGAGGTGATGCGCGACGCGGCGGACACCTGCATTACGGTCTGCAACATGGAGAACTTCGACCCGATGGGGATGCACACGGGCGACTCCATTGTCGTCGCCCCGTCGCAGACGCTTTCGGACAAAGAATACCAAATGCTGCGCTCGGCGGCCCTGAAGATCATCCGCGCGCTGGGCATTGAGGGCGGCTGCAACGTGCAGATGTCGCTCGATCCCAAGTCGTTCTCGTACTACATTATTGAGGTCAACCCGCGCGTTTCCCGGTCGTCCGCCCTGGCGAGCAAGGCCACGGGCTATCCCATTGCCCGCGTTGCCGCCAAGATCGCGGTCGGCCTGCACCTGGACGAGATTCCGAACGCCGTCACGCAGAAAACGCTGGCCTGCTTTGAACCCGCCTTAGATTATATCGTCGTCAAAATCCCGCGCTGGCCGTTCGACAAGTTCACGCTGGCTGACCGACGCATCACGACGCAGATGAAGGCGACCGGCGAGGTCATGGCGATTGACCGCTCGTTCGAGGGCGGCCTGCTGAAAGCCATCCGCAGCCTCGAAATCGGCCAGGTGGGCCTGCGCCCCAAGAACGCCGACCGCCTGACCGAGATGGAGATCGAGTCGGGGCTGGCCGAGGCGACCGACCAGCGGCTGTTTCTCATCGCCGAAGCCTTCCACCGGGGGATGCTGGTGTCCGAGGTGGCCGACCTGTCCGGCGTGGACCCCTGGTTCCTGACCAAAATCCAGCGTCTGGTGCGGCTCGAAGACAAGCTGCGGGGTCTGGCCCCGCGCTTCCACCACGCGGGCCTGCCCGACGATGAGGCACTGGCCCTCCTGGGGGACGCCAAGCGCAAGGGCTTCGCGGATCGCCACCTGGCCGACGTGCTGAGTGTCAAGGAGCCGCAGGTGCGCGCCTGGCGGCGTCACCTGGGCCTGTCGCCTGCCTACAAGATGGTGGACACCTGCGCGGCGGAGTTCGAGGCGGCGACGCCCTACTTCTATTCGTGCTACGAAAAAGACAGTGAGAATTAGGGAAATAGAGACAAGAGTATCATGGGCGAGCGTAAAGGGCCGTAGTGGAACCAATGACAACAAAGGGTTGGCAAATTTGGAAGCTTACACGCCAGATAGTGGCAAGAATTACTTCGGTTTGTTTTGCTCTGTTTCTGATTAACGCACCTGTTGCCTGGAGTGCATCCCCGCCCCTGACTGTTAAGGGTAAAACTCACCACAAGCATATAGCCACAATCAAAATGCTCAGAAGGCGCGTCAAATTGGGCATGACCTTAGCCGCCGTTAATCGTGCTGTTCGTGATCTAAGTTTTCTGCGGGGCGGGCAAACCTTCTACAAAACTCTGCCTGAAGGTGCGATGCATGAGTCGGATGGGTTTGTCTGTTCTGACGGGACGGTGTGGGTTGATTACACCGTCGTTGAGTACGGCGGAAACATCCAGGCGGCTAAAGTGACGAGCATCTCCGGTATGCATTTTCACGAAGGTGCGATAGACGATTTGCCTTAGTATGAGTTCACGAGGAGTCGGCGCGGCAGCGCGAGCAGCGAGTTCCAATGACAGATACGAATGACAACCCTGCGCCCCTAGTCGCCGTGATCATGGGCAGCAAGTCCGATTGGGAGACGATGCGCCACGCCGACGACATCCTGACGCAGTTCGCTGTCCCGCATGAGTGCCGGATCGTGTCCGCCCACCGGACGCCTGAGCTGATGGCGCTCTTCGCCCGCGAGGCCGAGGGGCGCGGGCTGGAAGTAATCATTGCGGGCGCGGGCGGGGCCGCCCACCTGCCCGGCATGGTCGCCGCGCAGACATTGCTTCCCGTGCTCGGCGTCCCCGTCCAGAGCCACGCCCTGAGCGGGCAGGACTCGCTGCTGTCCATCGTCCAGATGCCCGCCGGCATCCCCGTCGGCACGCTCGCCATCGGCAAGGCCGGCGCGATTAACGCTGCCCTGCTTGCCGTCGCCATTCTCGCCGATACCCGCCCCGACCTGCGCGAGACCTTGCGCCGGTTCCGCGAGGAGCAGACCGAACGGGTTCTGGGAGACACGCTGCCATGAGAACACTTCTACTGTTGATGCTGGCCGTCTTGCTGCCTAGTGGCCTGGTATCCGCCGCCCCGGCTCGGATCGGCCCTCATGTTTCAGGAGACTTGGCAAGGGACCGCTTGCAGGGCATGGACAGCCTTCTTCTGTCTTCGGATCAGATTTCCGTGGCGCGGCCCGGCCAGCCCGGAACGCTTCTGCCCCCGGCCCAGGCCAAAGCGGTCTCGGCGCGTCTGGCCGATCTGGTTCTGGATGACGCCTTGTACGTCGAGGATGCCGAGGACGACCGGAACGAAAACAGTGAGACCTTGACCGTGGGGGAAGGGCTACAGTCCGTTACCGTTTCCGTCCGCCGGGACAGGCCCTATCTGACGATCATGCGGTTCGACGGCAACCGGAGGGTCGTTGCCAATTATTTGCCGGTCCTACCCAAAATGGTCCGGCTGCTCCAATCGGCTGACCCGGACGATCACAGCCTCAGTACGTTCCACCCGCTACCGTCCCCCGTGCCTGTTGTCAAAGGCATTCCCGCTTCGGCGCTCGCCCGGATTGCGACCATCAAGCTGGGCATGACACGCGCCGATGTGCTGCACGTCTTCACGACGGAGGGTGGCCAGTACACGACCTACTGGAACCATTATGTCTACCGGGACTATGGCCTTTCTGGAACTGGTTCCAGAAACGGCTTCGTGAGGGTCAACGGGGAGTTAATCAAGGTGAACGTTGATTTCGCCCCCCGCGACGCGGACATCGTCTGGCTCAATGGACGTGGCTTCTGGCTGCACCAGAGCAACTATCGGAGCCGTCCCGGCCAGCCGAGTCTTAACGGACAGCCGGACGACATCATTCTGCGTGTGTCGCCTCCTTATCTACAGTACATGGTTTTCGACTGATGAAAATGGAAATCCTCCCCGGCGCGACCGTCGGCGTTCTCGGCAGCGGGCAGCTGGGCCGGATGTTTGCGCTGGCCGCGCGGCGTCTGGGCTACCGCGTCCACACGTTCTCGCCGGACACGGACACCCCGACGGGGCAGATCGCCGATCGCGAGGTGGTCGCCGCCTATGAAGACCTGGACGCCGTGCGGGACTTCGCCCGGCAGGTCTCGGTCGTTACCTTCGAGTTCGAGAATGTCCCCACCGAGACGGTGGAGGCTGTCGCCGCCCTGGTTCCCGTCCGGCCCGGCGGCACGGTCCTGCGTGTCGCGCAGAACCGCCTGCGGGAGAAGACATGGCTGGCCCAGCACGGCATTCCGTGCGCTCCCTTCCGGCATGTGACGACGCGGGCGGAACTCAGGGCTGCGCTGGGCGAGATCGGCACACCCGCCATCCTCAAAACGGCGGGGTTCGGCTACGACGGCAAGGGGCAGGCGCGCATCAACCGCTTGGAGGATGCCGAGGACGCCTGGGAGGAGCTGGGCGGGCAGGAGTGCGTCCTGGAAGGCTTCGTCGCCTTCGAGCGCGAGGTTTCGGTCGTCGCCGCGCGCGGGCTGGACGGCGCGTTTGTTCCCTACGGTCTGATCGAGAACGCCCATGTCGGCGGCATCCTGGATGTTTCCGTCTGCCCCGCCCCCGCCGTGCCGCCCGCCGTGGCCGCCGAGGCTGTCGCCATCACGCGCGCGGTCTTCGAGGCGCTGGACGTAGTAGGGACGCTCTGCGTCGAGTTCTTCTTGACGTCGAATCATAAGCTTCTGGTCAACGAGATCGCCCCGCGCCCGCACAACTCGGGGCACCTGACCCTTGACGCCCACGTCACCAGCCAGTTCGAGCAGCAATTGCGCGCCGTCTGCGGCCTGCCGCTCGGCTCGACGGAGCAGTTGCGGCCTGCCGCCATGGCAAACCTGTTGGGCGACGTTTGGACCGGCGGTACGCCGGATTGGGCCAGTGCGCTGGCGATGCCGGATGTGAAGCTGCACCTGTACGGCAAGGAGGATGCCCGGCCAGGCCGCAAGATGGGCCACCTGACGGCTCTCGCCGGCACGTCCGAAGAAGCGGCGCGGCTGGTCCGCGCGGCCCGCGCCGCCCTGCACCCCTGATCTATTCCACCATGCCAAGGCCGCTGCTGATTCTGATCTCCGGCCCGCCTGCGGCGGGGAAAACGACGCTGGCCCGCCGCCTCGCGGCAGAGTTCTCGCTGCCCCTGGTCAACAAGGACGGCATCAAAGAACTGCTGTTCGACACGGTCAGCGCGCGGAACTATGAGGAGGCGCAAAGCCTGGGCCGGGCGAGCATCGCGCTGCTCTATGACTTCACCGAGCGCCTCTTAACGGCGGGCGTCTCCCTGATCGCCGAAAGCAACTTCCACGCGGCCGCCGACTCGGCCCGGCTGGCCGACCTGCGCGGACGGCAGAAATTCACGCCGCTGCAAATCCACTGCACTGCCCCGGCGGACGTCCTGGAAGAGCGCTTCGCGCGCCGCTGCCACACGGCGGAGCGTCACCCCGGCCACGGTCAGGCGTCGCCGGTCAGCCTGAAGCCCCACATTGAGGCCGGCGTCTGGCGGCCCCTGCACATCGAGGGAATAACCGTGATCGTCCAGACAGACGACCTCAACGCCATAGATTATGTCCCGACGTACCGTGCCGTGCGCGACGCCTTGAGACTGATGCATGACTGACCGAAAGACAGCCCTTGTCACCGGCGCCTCGCGCGGTATTGGACGTGCTATCGCCGTTCATCTGGCCGCCGCTGGCTTTCGCGCGGCGGTCCACTGCAACGCCAATCGCGTGGCTGCTGAGGAGACCCGGCGGCAGATGCCCGGTGAAGGTCATATTCTGCTGTCCGCCGACCTCGCCGATCCCGACGCCGCCGAACGGCTGGCCCAAAATGCTCAGGCCGCGCTGGGCGGGCGCGTGGACATGCTGGTCCACAACGCCGGGCTGTACGAGCCGACGCCGCTCCTGGAAGACGGCGGCTTCACGGCCTGGCGCGCGGCCATGCGCCGTCAAATGCAGGTCAACTTCTGGGCCGGAGCCGACCTGTCCTATCTTCTGGCCCCCGCGATGGCCTCGTCGGGGTGGGGGCGGATCATCCAGATCTCCTCCCGCGCGGGCCTGCGCGGCGAGGCGCGTTTCGCAGGCTATGCGGCGTCCAAAGCCGCCCAGATCAGCCTCGTCCGTTCGCTGGCCGCCGAACTCGGCCCCTCCGGCATCGGCTGCTTCGGCGTCGCGCCGGGCTGGGCCGGCACGGACATGGCGGCGGAGGCGCTGGCGGCGCGGGGCGAGCAGATACGCGCCGAAATCCCGCTGGGCCGGGTGGCGACCCCCGAAGATGTCGCCTCCCTGGTCGCCTTCCTCGTCACCCCCGCCGCCGATTACCTGTCCGGCAACACGATTGACGTCAACGGCGCGTCGTATCTGCATTAGCCGATTGGGTATACTACAGCTTTGGAGGCCAACCATGTCTGCGACCACTCCTAACCCTTTAACGACGATGACCGACGAGGAACATGAAGCCCTGACAAACCGGGGCCTCTCCATCTATGAGGAGAAGCTGAAATCGATTCTCGAACCCGAATTCGACAAGAAGTACGTCGCGATCCATGTGGACACGGAAGACTATTCGGTTGCTAATTCTTCCGGCGACGCCATGCGCGCCATGCGGAAGCGTCATCTGGCGGGGCGGCTGGTCATCATGCGGATCGGCAATGAGCCGGAATGGGGCTTGGCGGCGCGTCTGCTGGCGGGGCAAATGGCGGGACGGACAAAGTGATGGTCGGCCAGTGGCGGGATGGCTTTCCACGAGTGACACTCACCCTGCCTGGAGCCAGAGGTCCACTCGACGTAGAGTTCATTGTAGACACGGGGTTTGATGGCGACCTCGCCCTCCCCGAAGCAATGATCCGTCAACTTGATGCTTCCATTCTGGAGAGCCGCTTGATAAGTCTCGCGGGTGCCTTTCGGCAGCGGTCTTACTACTACGAGATGGTGATTGATTGGGACGGTGAGCCGCGCCCTATTGAGGTACTGGCTCTGGACGGCAACCCACTGATCGGCAACGATTTGTGGAAGGATCAGACGCTGCAAGCGGATAACATGGACGGCGGTCAAGTTCTTTTCGAGCCGCTTTAGACAAAGTTTATCAACATCAAGGAGCATTCATCGTGGCACAAAGCAGTGAGCGCAAGGCGCTGATCGTGTGGGGCGGCTGGGACGGCCATGAGCCGCGTCTGGTGGCGGAGATCTTCGAGCGGGAGCTGACGAACAAAGGCTTCCAGGTGGAAGTGGCGACGACGCTGGACGCCTTCACGGACGCCGATAAATTGAAGACGCTCTCGCTGATTATCCCGGTCTGGACTATGAGCCAGATCAGCGGTGAGCAGCTTAACCCGGTCCTGGAAGCGGTCAAGGGCGGCGTTGGCTTGGCCGGCTGCCACGGCGGCATGTGCGACTCCTTCCGCGAGTCCACGGAATGGCAGTGGATGACCGGCGGGCAGTGGGTAGCGCACCCCGGCAATGACGGCACGGAGTATACGGTTCGGATCACTGACCCGAACCACTTCATCACGCAGGGAGCGCCCCAGGAGTTCGCCGTCAAGAGCGAACAGTATTACCTGCACACGGACCCGTCGAACGTCACCCTGGCCGTCACCCGCTTCCCCGTCGCCGACGGCCCGCACGCCCCCAACGGGCAGTTCGACATGCCCGTCATCTGGACCCGGATGTGGGGCGGGGGCCGCGTCTACTACAACTCCCTCGGCCACCACGCCGACATCGTCGCCCAGCCCGAAATCCTGCCCCTGATGGTGCGCGGCCTGCTGTGGGCCGCCCGTGCCGAAGACGCGGCGTAAGGGAAGGCCCCGGCCCCCAATCCTGGGGGTAGGAGAGGAAGGAGCGGAGAGGAATTGGCCTGTTCCTTTCCTGTCCCCCCAGAATTGGGGGCGAGGGGGTCTCTGATGCTCTCCGGCCCGGACGTCGGCCTGCCAACGGGGTGGGGCGTGGCGACTTACCCGCCCGGCGCGTCCTTCGGGCCGCGCCGGATGCGGGACTGGGAGTTTGTCTGGCTGATGCAGGGGGACGCTGAGTACCAGTGGGGCGAGACGGTCGTGGCCGCCCCGGAAGGCTCGGTCGTCCTGTGCCGGCCCGGTGCGACCGACTTCTTCCGGTGGGATCCGCGCCGGCGGACGCGCCATGCCTTTGTGCATTTCCAGGTCGGGCGTCTCCCTCCAGCCTGGCCGGACTGGTGCGACTGGCCGCTCGTGCGCGAGGGCGAGGAAGACGACATCCTCCGGCCCCTGTTCCGGCACCTGCTGACGTGGGCGGACGGGGGCGACCCGGAACAGTGCCGGCTGACCCTGATGACCATGCTGACGGCCTTTCGGACGGGGCAGCGGGCGACGGGCAGCCCCGCCCACGAGGTCTGGCCGCCCGCCGTCGAGTCGGTCTGCGCCTTCATCGCCGCCCGCCTCGATGACGACCCCGCCGCCGCGCTCCCGCTCCCTGCCCTGGCCGACCAAGCCTGCGTGACGCCGGAACACCTTTGCCGCCTGTTCAAAGCCGCCCTGGGACATGGGCCTGCCGAGGCGGTCCGGCGGGCGCGTCTGGAGCGAGCCGCCGTCCTGCTGGCCCGGAGCAACTACACCGTCGGCGAAGTGGCGGCCCTGTATGGCTTCGCCAGCCCGTTCCACTTCTCCCGCGCCTTCAAGCAGGCGCTGGGGCACTCCCCCTCGGAAGGCCGCCGGGCGAATGCTGGTGAACAGCCGCGCTCGGAGTAGGATAGGATATCAATTTCCGTCATGCTTTTGCCGGTTGCGGGCATTCCCTTTTAGTTGCTCTTGTTGCCATAATAGAGCATCACCCGCCGTGGAGGAGACTGAACCATGACCGTCGCGCTCGACAAACCCGTTCCCATCCCTGAAGCGGCTCCATCCCCGCCGGAGCGGGCGGACCGCTACCACGTTTCCGTCGAAGAATATAGCACGTTCAAGCGCAGCGGCTTCCTGGTCGTGCGCGACCTGGTTTCGCCCGCCGAGGTCGCTGAACTGCGCCGGCACACCGAGGACTTGATGCAGGGAAGGCTGCCGGAACAGAACCGGCAGATGGGCAAACGGGACACGGCCGGAGACAGCGGCACCACGGGGCAGGGCTTGGAAGCGCCGCCCGCGCACCTGTCGCCGGACGAGAAGGCGCAGTATTTCCTGCGGATACACATGCTGCACCGGCAGCTCGAACTGCACGAGCGCTACATGCTGCACCCGCGCGTTTTAGACGTTCTCGAATCCATCACCGGGCCGGACGTGCTGGCCTTGCAGACGATGCTGTTCCTCAAGCCCCCCGGCAAGCCCGGCCAGGGCTGGCACCAGGACCGCTTTTATATCCCGACGCATCCTGACACGCTTTGCGGCGCGTGGATCGCCATTGATGACACCGACGAACTCAACGGCGCGATGTGGATGGCGCTGGGCAGCGGGACTGAGCCGGTCTATCCGCCCCACGCCAGCCTGGGCTACAACGCCTTCGGCCAGCGTGAGCTGGAGGGTATTAAATATGTCGGCGGCGTCAGCGACCCCGACGACGAGAAAAACGATCTGTCCCGGATCGCCGGCAAGTACCCGCAGGTCTTGGTCCCCGCTAAGGCCGGCGACGTCGTATTCTTCAACGGCCACATCCTGCACCGCTCGAAGAAGAACTGGACCTCAGACCGCTACCGAAGGTCGTTCGTTTCCCACTACTGCAACGCCCGCTCGTTCACGCAGTGGGGCGGCGACGGCCCGCAGACCGTGGACCCAATTACGGGTATGACCAACGGCGCGCACATCCTGGCGCGCGGCGACACGCACCTGCCGTTCGCCCGGCCCAAGTTCGGGACGCCCTGCGCCGCCCTGCTCTCGCCGGACGAGCGCCGCAGCCAGAGCGAAGCCGCTGCCTCCATGATGATGGGCGACATGGACAGCGGCCTGATGGGCGTCGCCCCCGCCGACCCGGATCGGGACCACGACCACAAGTGAGACGCAGGAAATCGGTGGGACGACGATGAAAGGGGCCTCATGGCCCCTTTCTTTTTTTCATGCCCCAAGCGCACCGCCGCGCTCCTGTTCTGCCTCGTCCTGCTGCTCCCCGGTCCGCGCCTCGCGGCGCAGACTGCGGCCAGCCAAATCATGCTCCCCGACGGCGGCTGGCGGCTGTGGCCGGACACGAAGGCGGCATGGCGTGACGATGCCGTGTACCTGCCCGCCGACGTGCATTTGGACAGCCTGCCCGTTAACCCGCCGACCGGCGGCTGGGCGATGTTGACAGCCGCCCAGGGCATCCCCGTCACCCTGCCCTCCACCGTCGAGCAGCACTATTGGGGCAGGTTCGGCCTGCGGCCCTACACGGGCGGCGAGTACGTCAGCGCGGGGGACGACCCGCAGGTCAAGAACGGCAACTACGTCGGCGTCTCCTGGTGGTGGAAGCCGGTCGCCGTGCCGTCGTCCTTCGCGGGTAAGACGGTCATCCTCCATGTCCGGGGCGCGCGGCAGCGGGCCGAAGTCTACCTGAACCAAAAACTCGTCGGCTATAGCATGATGGAGGAAACCAGCTTCGACTGCGACGTGACGAAGGCCGTCCGGCCCGGCCAAACGAACCAGCTTGCCGTCCGCATCACCAACCCCGGCGGGCGGCTGGACTGGGGCGATTGGATGAGCCAGACCTGGGGCAAAGTGACGTTCCACCCCGGCCACGGCTTCGGCGGGCTGGACCGGGGGCTGACGCTGACCGCGCACGACTCCGTGGATGTCGCCGACGCCTGGGCGCTGAACACGCCCCAGGTGCGGACGGTCGGAGCTTATGCGCGGCTGCACAATGGGACCGGGCAAAGCGTCTCCGGCGTCCTGCGCGTCTCGGTTGTGGACCCTAAGAGCGGCGCGGCGCTGGCGACGAAAGCGATTCCGGTCACGCTGGCCGCCGGGGCCGACGGGACGGCGCAGGCTGACGTTTCCTGCCCGCAGGCGCAGCTCTGGGAACTGAAGACGCCGCGCCTGTACCGTCTGCACATCGAATGGGCCGGGGCGAAGACCGCCGACGCGCGGGACGTGACGTTCGGCTTCCGCTGGTTCGCGCCCGAAGGCATCGGCAAGAATGCCACCCTGCGACTCAACGGGCGGCGCATCCGCATCTTCTCGGCGATCTCGTGGGGCTTCTGGGGCTTGAACGGCCTGTGGCCGACGCCCGCGCTGGCCGTCAAAGAGGTGACGCAGGCCAAGCGGCTCGGCCTGAACTGCCTGAACTTCCACCGCAACATCGGCAAGGCCGAGGTGCTGGATGTGCAGGACCGCCTCGGCCTGCTGCGCTACATGGAGCCGGGGAACGGTCAGATGGCGCTCGGAAGCCACAAGCCGGGGGACAGCGGCGAACCTTCGGGGTCGGCGGAGACGTACATGCAGGAAAAGATCCTGCGTATGATCCGCGACTCGCGAAGTCACCCGTCCCTCGTCGTCTATATCGTCCAGAACGAGGCCAATTTCGACCTGAAGAACCCGCGCGTCCCCGCCCTTCTGCGCCGGATGCACCGGGAAGACCCTTCTCGTACCATCGTCCTCAAAAGCGGCATCGAGACGAAGGGCGAGGCCTGGATGAAGCCGTATGACGACGCGGTCTATGCCGACGCGGGCGACGGCTATTCGGGCTGGTGGGACAGCCACACGGTCGGCACCCCGGACGGCACCTGGAACGACGGCGATTACAAAAGCCCCGACGATTACGTCTACCGCAACACCAACACGAAAGAGATCGTGGACTACGGCGAGATGGGCGGGTCGGGCACTGCCGACAACCACGCCCTGATGGTCGCGCAGATCAAGGCGGCGGGCGGCCAAAGCTATGACCTCCAGGACCATCAGGAGATACTGGACGCCTACAACGCCTTCCTGGACAAGTGGGGCTTCCGTCCGGCCTTCCCGACGGCCCAGGGGCTGCTCCTGTCCATCGGCAGCAAGCAGTACGACTACTGGAGCAGCGTCATCGAGGCCGCGCGGCTGTCCGACGCCAGCGATTACCTGACCCTGAGCGGCTGGGAGTCCACGGCGATTGAGGATCATTCCGGCCTAGTGGACAACCTGCGGAACTTCCACGGCGACCCCGCCCTCATCCACGACCGCCTGGCGCCGCTGCTGCCGGTCGCCAAGCCGCGCCATACTATACTCGCCGTCGGCGAGTCCGACACGCTTGACCTCTCCCTGCTGAACGAGACGAACCGCCCCGCGCACGGCCCGCTGCGGCTGACCCTGACCGACCCGTCGGGGAAGGCAACTCTGCTCGGTGTTTACCCGAACCCCGGCTTCGTCCCTGACCAGTTCGTCTACCCCGTCAAAGCCGCCGTCGCCACGCCGCCGCTGACCGAAGAGGGCGTGTACCGCCTGACGTTTGCTGACGCGGACGCGCGGCAGACCCGCGCCCTGCGCGTCGTCCGGCTCCGGCGTCTACCGCCGACGCGCGTCGGCGTCGTGGGCGGCAGTGCGGCGCTCATCGCCGAGCTGAACGCCGTGGGGGGCGTCACGGCGGAACCCTATCGCACGGACGGCACTTACGACGTCGCCGCCGTTTCGGGCGGGACGACGGGCAGCAGCTACGGGACGGCGGACGCCATCCAGAGGACGGACGATCCCAAACTCTACCAGATCCAGCGCTTCGGCCCGACGGGCGGCCCGAACTTCGTCCTGAGCGGCCTGCCCCCCGGCCCGGCCCAGGTCACGCTGTATTTTGCCGAGACCTTCTGGACCCAGCCGGGCGCGCGCAAGTTCGACGTGGTCATCAACGGCAAGACCGTCCTGCGCGACTTCGACATCTACGCCGAGGCGGGCGGCAAGGACATCGCCGTCCAGAAGACCTTCACCGTGGACGCCCCGCAAGGGACGGTCGAGATACGCCCCGGAGACGTCGCCGCGAACTTCGCCCAGTTCGCCGCCCTCAAGGCCACGGCGGGCGGCAAGACCGTTGCCGTCTACTTCGGCAGTGACCCCTACACCGATAAGAGCGGCCAGACCTGGCAGCCCTACCAGCCGCCGAGCGCGCTCGGTGACGCCCTGCTGTCCCGCGTCCGGTCTGGCCTGCCCCTCCTCATAGACACCGGCGACGACCACGAGGCCGACGCGGACGCCCGGACCCTCGCCGCCGCCGGCGCCTTCCATTACGACGGCCTCGTAGGCCGCTCCCGCGCGCCCTGGATGGGGTCCTGGTATTTCGTCCGCGCCCACCCCGTTTATGAGGGCCTGCCCGTGAACGAGACCATGCACGGCGACTACCAGGTCGGCACGGGCAGCGCGAACGGCCTGCGCGTAGACGGGCCGGGTGTCCAGATCATCGCCGCCTACAGCCGCGACCACGACCGGAACATCGGCGCGGGCACCTTCACCGCCCCGCTGGGGGCGGGCACGGTCCTGTTCCAGTGCATGCCGCCCATGCACCCCGCGATGCGCGCCCGCTGGCTCGCCAATGCACTGGCTTACCTTGCGGGCACCACGCCCAAAGGAGCGCACTGACCCATGAGCAGCCCTGACATCCTCGATGATCGCCTGGCCCGCGCCGCGCTGTCTCTGGAAGGCTTGTCCGTCGGCGACGCCTTCGGCGAGCGCTACTTTGGCTATCCTATTGGAGACCGTTCGCTCCCAGACGATAGAGCCGTAGAAGCGGCCATCGAGCGGCGATACATCCCCGCCTTGCCGTGGGAGTATACCGATGACACTCAGATGGCTCTCTCCATCATTTCCATCATGCGTCAGTATCACGAGATTAACCAAGACATCCTGGCGATGAACCTCGGGGCGCGTTACGAGCCGGGACGCGGCTATGGACCGGCGATGAACTGGCTGATCCCGCAGTTCTGGCACGGCGGTTCCTGGTCTTCGCTTTCGCGACGTCTGTTCGATGGGCAAGGTTCGTTCGGTAATGGCGGTGCCATGCGGGTCGCGCCAGTCGGTGCCTATTTCGCTGATGACTTAGACCAGGTGGTGGAAAACGCGCGCCGTTCCTCGGAAGTGACTCACGCGCACCCTGAAGCCGTCGCTGGGGCAATTGCCGTCGCTGTCGGAGCCACCTGGGCCTGGCGTCTGCGGGACGCCTATGAACTGCAAACCCGTCAGGAATTCCTGGCCCGTGTCTTACCATCTATCCCAGAAAGTGAAGTGCGCCGCCGAACAATGATTGCGCGTGATCTGCCGGAAGCCGCCCCGGTCAGCGTCGCTGTTGACCGACTTGGCAACGGCGGTGAAGTCACGGCGCAGGACACGGTTCCCTTCGTCCTCTGGTGCGCTGGTCAGCACCTCGGCAGCTACGAGGACGCCCTGTGGCTGACCGTCATCGGGCTGGGCGACCGCGACACCACCTGCGCCATGGTCGGCGGCATCGTCGCCCTGTCAGCGGGCGCGGCCAGCATTCCTGATGCCTGGATCGCCGCCCGCGAGCCGCTGCCCCGCTGGCCGTTCCAAGAGACAAGCGAGATATAACCCATGACAACCCCATCCTCATCTGACGAGCGCCTGGCGCGCGCTGCACTGTCCCTGGAAGGCTTGTCCGTCGGCGATGCCTTCGGCGAACGGTTCTTTTCCTGGTCGGTCGGGGAGATGGCCCCCCAGCGCGTCACGCCGCCCGGCCCCTGGCTCTACACGGATGACACCGAGATGGCCCTGTCCCTCGTCTCGGTCCTGCGGCAGAGCGGCGAGATGGACCAGGACCGCCTCGCCCGCTCCTTCTCGGAACATTACGACCCGCAGCGCGGCTACGGCCCCGCCATGCACGACATCGTGCCCATGATGTGGCTGCCCGGCTCCTGGGTGTCGCTGTCGCGCCGCCTCTTCGGCGGGCAAGGGTCGTTCGGCAACGGCGCGGCCATGCGCGTCGCGCCGCTGGGCGCCTTCTTCGCCGACGACCTGGAAACGGCGGCGTCCCAGGCGTTCGACTCGACCATCGTCACCCACGCCCACCCGGAAGCCGCCGCCGGGGCGGTCGCCGTGGCCGTCGGCGCGGCCCTCGCCTGGCAGGAGCGTGACCTGCGCCCCCGGCCCGCCCTGCCGGAGTTTTTGGAGGGCATCCTGCCGCTCGTGCCGGAAGGCGACGTGCGGACCGGCATCGAGCGGGCGCGCGACCTCCCGCCCGACACTACCGTCTCCCAGGCCGCCCGCATCCTGGGCAACGGCGACGGCGTTTCCGCCCAGGACACCGTCCCGTTCGTCCTCTGGTGCGCTGGTCAGCACCTCGGCAGCTACGAGGACGCCCTGTGGCTGACCGTCATCGGGCTGGGCGACCGCGACACCACCTGCGCCATGGTCGGCGGCATCGTCGCCCTGTCGGCAGGCGCGGCCAGCATCCCCGACGCCTGGATCGCCGCCCGTGAGCCGCTGCCGACTTGGCCGTTTGAGGAGCAGACGCAGATGTAAGCGCGTTGGGGTATGATGTTCGCAGTTCGCGAACTGCGAACGCGCTGCCATGATACTGAAGCCGCAAGACATTGTCATCCTGCTCAAACTCGTCACGCTCCGGGGGCAGCCCTGGACGGTCCGCTCCCTCGCGTCCCAGGTCTTTATCAGTCACTCGGAAGTGTTCGCGAGCTTAAAACGGCTGGCGGGCACACGTCTGGTCAATCCTGACGACACGCCTCGGATACGTTCACTGGAGGAACTGCTGATTCATGGCGTCAAGTATGTATTCCCGCCCGACCGGGGCGGCCTGACGCGCGGGATGCCGACGAGCTACGCCGCGCCCCCCCTCTGCGCCCTGATCTCCTCGGCCACCGATCCGCCGGTCTGGCCGCACCCGATGGGCGAAGTGCGCGGCTACGCCTTCTCGCCTTTGTATAAAACCGTGCCGGAGGCCGCCGCGCTCGACGGGCGGCTGTACGAACTTCTAGCGTTAGTAGACGCTATCCGCGATGGGCAGGCGCGCGAAGCGGCCCTAGCCGTTCGGGAACTGCAACGAAGGCTGCGGGACGAGGAGCATTCTGTATGACAACATCTACGCCTATTTTAGAACGTCTCCCGCAACTTCACCACGCCGCTCATTCAGGCAATGTGCAAAGCCTAAAAGACTTGCTTGCGTCTGGGATTGACCCTGATATACGGTCAAGTTCTGGATGGACCGCGTTCCACGAGGCTGCTGTTGCAGGACAAACGGAATGCGTTGCCTTGCTGCTTGACGCTGGCGCAGACAGAGAGGCCATCGTGACAGAAGAAGACATTCATGGCACTACGGGGCTTGCTTTAGCCATAATGAATGGGCGCGTTGATACGGTTGACCTGTTGATACGACGGGGCGCTGACGTTAACCGCGCCGCAAGAGGCAGGCAGAATGCGTTGGGAGTCGCTAGAGATATGGAAAGGCGGCCGTGGCACAAAATCGCCGAGCAGGTAGAAGCAATTGTCAAACTGCTGAAAAAGGCAGGCGCGAGCGAGTAGACGGGCAGAGCAAGACATGAGCCGACTTCACGAAAGCCAACGCATGAAGGCGGTGACGCCTTCGCATATCCCCTCGGTCAATGCCCTCGTCCGGGAGCACCCCGGCACGATCTCGCTGGGTCAGGGGGTGGTGCATTACGGGCCGCCGCCGGAGGCGCGGGAGGGGGTGGAGCGGTTCTTCCAGGACCCGGAGAACCACAAGTACAAGTCCGAGTCGGGTATCCCCGCCCTGATAGATGCCTTCCGGGCGAAGCTCGAAGCCGAGAATGGGTTTCGGATCGGGGAGGAGAGCCGCGTTGTCGTCACGGCGGGCAGCAACATGGGCTTCCTGAACGCTGTGATTGCCATTGCCGATCCGGGCGACGAGATCATCCTCCCCACTCCGTACTACTTCAACCACGAGATGGCGGTGACGATGGCCGGCTGCCGCCCGGTCCTGGTCCCGACGGACGGCGAGTACCGCCTGCGGCCCGATGCGCTGGAGGCGGCGATCACGCCGCGCACGAAGGCGATCCTGACGGTCTCGCCGAACAACCCGACGGGGGTCGTTTTTTCCGAGGCGTCCCTGCGGGCGGTGAATGAACTCTGCCGGGCGCGGGGGCTGTACCACATCAGTGACGAGGCGTATGAGTATTTCGTGTACGGCAGCGCACGGCACTTCGCACCGGGCAGCATTCCGGGCAGCGAGGGGCACACGATCACGCTCCACACGCTCTCGAAGACGTATGGTTTTGCCTCCTGGCGCATCGGGTCTCTCGTCATCCCCGCCCAACTGAACGAGGCGGTTAAGAAGGCGCAGGAGACGAACGTGATCTGCCCGCCTGTGATTTCGCAGTTCGCCGCGCTGGGCGCGCTGGCGGCGGGTGCGGGGTTCCGCGCCCCGAAGGTCGCCGCATTGGCCCGCACGCGCGAGATCGTCTTAGAGGAGCTGGAGGCTTTGCGCGGGCTGTGCGACGTGTCGCCGTCGCAGGGGGCGATCTACCTGTTCCTGCGGCTGCACACGGACGCGCACCCGATGAGCGTGGTCGAGCGGCTTGTCCAGGAGCACGGCGTCGCCGCCCTGCCGGGGACAGACTTCGGCCTGACGGACGGCTGCTGCCTGCGCGTCTCCTACGGCGGCCTGCCGCAGCAGGCGGCGGCGGACGGGGTGGGGCGGCTCGTGCGCGGCCTCAAAGCGATTTTGGGAGGCTGAAATGGACATCGTCGGAGTGCAGCTAGACACGGTTTGGGAGGACAAGGCGGCCAATCACGCGAACCTGGCGGCGATGCTGGCCGCCGACCCGCCCGCGCCGGGGACGCTGGTCGTCCTGCCGGAGATGTGGGCGACGGGCTTCAGCATGAACGTGGCCGAGATCACAGAAACGTCTGACGCCGAGACCGAGGCGTTCCAAGCGGCGCAGGCGGAAGCCTATCGAATCGGGCTTTTGGGCGGGGTCGTCACCACCGGCGCGGACGGGCTGGGCCGGAACGAGGCCGTCTTTTTTGGGATGGAGGGGGAAGAGGCCGCCCGCTACACCAAGATGCACCCGTTTTCCTTCGGCGGCGAATCGCGGCGCTACGGGCGCGGCTCAGACGTTGTGCTGTTTGAGTGGCAGGGGCTGACGGTCGCCCCGTTCATCTGCTACGACCTGCGCTTCCCCGAAGCGTTCCGCCATGCGGCCCGGCTCGGGGCCGAGGTCTTCTGCGTCATCGCCAACTGGCCGCAGGCGCGGGAAGACCACTGGGTGACGCTGCTCAAGGCGCGGGCCATCGAGAACCAGGCGTATGTCGTCGGTGTCAATCGCTGCGGGGATGACCCGAACCTGCACTATGGGGGCCGGAGCCTGATCTTCGGCCCGCGCGGGGAAGCGCTGGCGGACGGCGGAACGGCGGAGGGAATGGTGTCGGCGCGTCTGGACCGGGAAGCGCTGCGGACGTACCGGCGCGAGTTCCCCGCCCTGGACGACATTCACCCGGATTACTGGTAGCCCCCCGGCCCCCAATCCTGGGGGAGCCGGAGGGGATGCACCCGTAGGGGCGCGATTCATCGCGCCCTCTCCTATCCCCCAGCATTGGGGGCTAGGGGGTCATCTGAGGGGGCCGCTTACGCCTTGGCGTCCTTCGCGGCCCGCTTCTGCTGGCGCATCGCCTTCAGCTTTTGACGCTGATCAGGTGTCAGTACCACCATCATCTGCTGGTTTGTGCTTTTACGCAGGTCCTTCATCTTGGCCTGCCTGGCTTGCGGCGTCAATGACGTGTCTGTCTTGATCGCCTTCGCCTGCTGCGCGGCGCTCTGGAGGATCGGCTTGAGCTGCGCCTTCTGGGCGTCGGTCAGGCCCAGGGAGGCGGCGAGCTTCTGCATCTTTTTGCCGCCCTGACCGTGTGCTCGGCTGAGGTGCGCCCCCGGAGCAAACTGTGCGGAACTAGGAGTCGTGACGGCTGCCAAGCCGAAAGTGACGGCGGCTAGGGTGAGCGGTAAAAGTTTTTTCATCGGATTTTTCTCCTGTGATTTTTCCTGAGCGGAGCAGTAAGTTTTCATCCCCACTAGGAAGAGTGACGCAGGAGGCAGTCGGAATGTTCACCAGGCAGACTATTTCGGCTAGAACTCCGTCAAGACGAGGCCGCCGTGGGAGCGCAGGACCTGGGGCTGGCGGGCCTCCCGCGCCGGACACGGCTCCTGCGGCGGGCGCGTCTCCAGCGTTTGTAGGAAGGCCAGCAGCGGCGTCTTCGGCGGGGCCGGACGGGCCGCCGGTGAGGCCAGTGTCTCGCGCAGGGCGGCGATCAGCAGGGCGTCGTGGGCAGCCCCGGCGCGGCTCAGGACAGCCTCCGCCGCCGCCTCGTCCGGGGACGGGGCGACCTCGCGGACGCCGACGCCCGACCCGGTGAGCTGCCGCGACCAGCCCGCCGTCAGCGCGGAAAGGGCGTGTGCGGCGGCGGTGTAGACGGCCTCGGAGCCGACGAATTCCGCTGTCTCGCGCGGCGTGGGGTTATAGATCACGATGCCCCCCGCGCCCTGCCGTCGCAGGGCGGGAACGACGGCCTGGACGCCGTACAGGGCGCTTTTGACGTTCACCTGCATGGTCAGATCGAATTCATGGTCGCTGACGTCCAGCGCGCCCATCTTCAGGACGCGGTTGACGGCGTGGACGAAGCCGTCTACCTGCCCAAACCGCTCCTCCACCTGACGCACCACGGCTTCTGCCTGCGCCCGGTCCGCCATGTCCGTGGTCAGCGGAAAAATTCGATCTTCGCCGGTCTGCTCGCGCACCTGAGCCGCCAGCGCCTCGATCCGAAAGACGCGGCGGCGGGCGACGGCGACCACGCGCGCGCCCTCCGTCTGCGCCAGCCGCCGCGTCACGCCGTAGCCGATCCCGCTGGACGCCCCGGTGACGATGACCAGCCGCCCCGCCAGGACCGCGTCTCCAGTCGTGTCCGTCTTGCGCTTCGCGCCGAATGTCCTCATGGTAGACAGTATCGGCAAATATCGGGTTCGCCTGAAGGGGCAAAGTGTGGCATAATAGAGACATGGAAAATGAAGGCATGGACGCAGACCCCCGTTATCCCGGCCCGCGCAGCCGGGAGATGATCGCGGAGATGCAGCGCTATGTCATCTATCACCCGTGGCCGTTCGTCGTAGACTTGGAGTATTGCGAAGGAATGTCGCTGGCGACCGTGGACGGGCAGCGGCTTTTCGATTGGGCCGGCTACTACGGCTCCAAGCTGATCGGCCACAACCACCCGCGCCTCCAGGAACCCGGCTACCTCCAAAGGCTGGCGCGCGCGGCCAACAACAAAGTCGCCAACCCCGATTTCCTGACGGCTGAATGCCTTGACTACTACCGCCTGCTGCATCGCCTGGCGCCCTGGACCATGCAGGGGCTGGAAACGCGCGAGGTCTACGCCGTCAATTCCGGTGCGGAAGCCGTCGAGAACATGCTGAAGTACCTGCTCTCGCGCCACAACGCCAAGCGCCTGAAGCGCGGGGGGCAGCCCGGCGCGTCCCCGCACCGCTTCCTCTATTTCGACCAGGCGTTCCACGGGCGCACCGTCTACGCCCTGCAAGTGACCCAGACCCTAGATCCGGTCGCGACCCAGGATTTTCAAGGGCTGGCCGCGTCCGGCAACATCAAGGCGCCGTTCCCCGCCGTGGACAACGACGTGCCGGACGAGGAGAACGACGCCCGCACCCGGCAGAGCCTAGAATTGATCGAGAGCATTCTCGCCCGCTTGGGCGACGAGATCGTCGGCATCATCGTCGAGCCGATCCAGGGCGCGGGCGGCCAGCGGGTGGCCCAGGCCGCTTGGTTCCGGGGCCTGTCCACGCTGGCGGATCAGTACGACGTCGGCCTGGGCGTGGACGAGGTGCAGACCTCGGCGGGGCCGACGGGAACCCTGTTCGCGATTGACCAGTTTGAACTGCCGTACCCGCCGCAGGCCGTGGCGGTCGGCAAGAAGTTCGCCCTGGGCGCGCTCTTCATGCGCGAGCCTCTGGAAGACATCGGCGTCCTGGACAGCACCTGGGGCGGGGGGTTGGGTGACATGGTCCGCTTCTGCCAGGAGTGGCGCGTCGTGGAGGACGAGGGCTTGGTGCAGGCCGCCGCGCGCGGCGGGGAGCAGCTTGCCGAGGGCCTATGCGCCTTGCAGCACCGTTTCCCAAGCCTCATACGCAACGTGCGCGGCATGGGTCTGTACCAGGGCTTCACGCTGGCCGAGCCGGCGATGCGGGCCAGGCTGACCGAGACCGCCTTGCAGGAGCACGACCTGCTGCTGCTCGGCGCGGGCGCGGACAGCATCCGCACGCGGCCCAACCTCAGCGTGACGCCGGACGAGATCGAGCGGTTCCTGGGCCTGCTGGGTGTTTGTTTAGCGAATCTGTAGGCCCGCCATCAGGCTGCTTTGGATGGGCTGGCCGCCCTCACGGAACACTGGTCCCATGTTAAACTCACTGCGTATACTGATCGTGGACGACGACGAACTCGACCGCCGGGCGGTCCGTCGCGCCCTGCTGTCCTCCGACCTAAATGTCGAGATCGCCGAGGCCGACCGGGGCGCAGAGGCGCTGGCGCGGCTGGTGTCGGAGTCGTTCGACGGCGTCCTGCTGGATTCTCATCTCCCCGACGCCAACGGGCTGGAGATTGTGCACGAGGCGCGGGCGCGCGGCATCGCCACCCCCATTATCATGCTGACCGGGTACGGCGACGAGCTGGTCGCCGTAGATTTGATAAAGGCGGGCGCGTCGGACTATCTCCCCAAAGCCAAGCTGACGCCTGAAGCGCTGGCGCGCACCCTGCGGAACGCCGGGCGCGTCCGCCGGGCGGAGGCGGAGGCGGCGCGGGCCGAATCCGAGCGCGGGCGGCTGATGGAGCATCTGGCCGCCGAGCAGGGGCAGATGGAGGCCGTACTGACCAGCATGACGGACGGGCTGATCGTCAGCGACCTGGACGGCAACGTCCTGGCAATGAACCCAGCCGCGCTGACCATGCTCGGCTACCATGATTTGGATGACGTCCGAAGACCCCTGCGCGAGTTTGCGAACACTCTCGCGCTGACGACGCCTGATGGTCGCGATCTCCGATTGGACGAGTGGCCCCTGTCCCGCGCCCTGCGCGGCGAGACGTTCTCGAACTTTGAGGTAGGCCTGCGCCGCCGCGACACGGGCCGGACCTTGACCGCCAGCTTCGGCGGCACACCGGCGCGCGGCCGGACCGGCGAGGCCATCCTAGCAATCGTCACGATGCATGACATCACCGAGATCAAACGGGCGCAGCGGCGGGCGGCGTTTCTGGCGGACGCCGGCGCCATCCTCGCCTCCTCCCTGGAGGTGCAGGTCACCTTGAAGAACGTCGTCCATCTTGCGGCCTCCCGTCTGGTGGACTGGTGCGCCATCAACGTCCGGGAGCCGTCGGGCGCCATCCGCCTCCTGGCGGCCGCCCATGCCGATCCCGACCAGGAGGCGCGCGGTGTGGAGATGCAGCGTCTTTATCCCCTCGACCCGGAGGCCGCGCTGGGCGTGGGGCATGTGCTGCGGACGGGGGAGCCTCAGCTCATCGCTGACGTGACCGAGGCTGACCTGGGCGTGGTGACCCAGAACGCGGAGCACCTGCGCCGGCTGCGCTCGCTCGGCCTCCGCTCCTACCTCTGCGTCCCATTGTGGGCGCGCGGGCGCGTTCTTGGAACGCTCTCGTTCGCCTCGACAGGGAGTGGGCGGACCTACGATGGCGACGATTTAGCGCTGGCTGAGGAACTGGGGCAGCAGATTTCCGTCGCCATGGATAACGCCCGTCTGTTCGAGGAGGCGCAGATGCGGGCGGAGCGCGAGGCGTTGATCAACCAGATCGGCCAGGCGCTGCGCGTCACGCTGGACATGGAGGAGATCCTCCAGATCGTCACCGAACAGGTTGGGCTTGCCCTAAAGGTCAGCCGGTGCAGCTGTGCGCGGCTCGATCGCGCCCGCGACACCTTTGAAGTCGCGCCGCAGCAGTATACGGCCCTCGGTGTGCCGCCCCTGACGTTTTTGTACCGGCTGGCCGACTGTCCGCCGGACGCTGTGGGAGCCTGGACGGCGGGGCGGCCGGTCGTCTCGCACGACTACACTCAGGACCAAGCCTCACGGAACGCCGGGGTGCGGGACCTGACCCGCGCCTTCATCGCCTGCCCCGTCTTCCTGCGCGGCCAGTTCAACGGGCTGTTCATCGTCCACCAGAACGACGGCCCCCGCGCCTGGACTCAGGACGAAGTGGACTTCCTCAGCGCCGTCACGGACATTTTTGCCCTGGCCCTGGAGAACGCCCGGCTGTACGCGCGGGAGCACCGCGTCGCCGATATGCTCCAAAGCGCCTTCCTGACCGACATCCCCGACCATCTGCTCGGCCTGGACCTGGGAGCCAACTACAGCTCCGGCCGCCTGGAGGAATCGCGCGTCGGGGGCGACTACTACGACGCCTTTCGCCTGCCCGACGGCCGGGTGGCGCTCGTCATCGCCGACGTCTCGGGGAAGGGGCTGAACGCCGCTGTGCAGACGGCGACCGTGAAATACTCGCTGCGCGCCTTCGCGGCCGAGGCCGCCGCGCCCGGCCTGGTCCTGACCCGGCTGAACAGACTGCTGTGCAGCGACTCGTCGGGCCTGGGCGACCACTTCGTTACCCTCTTTTATGCCGTGTTCGACCCCGCCACCGGGCGGCTCGCTTGGACCAGTGCAGGCCACGAGACGATGATCCTCAAGCGGGCGGGCGGCGGCTCGGTTCTGCTGGAAGCCAATGGACAGATCCTGGGGATCGGCGACCATACCTATGAACAGGCCGTGGATGTCCTGGGGCCGGGGGACTCTCTGGTTCTGTACACGGACGGCTTGACCGAGGCGCGCGCGGCCGGCTCTCGCGAGATGCTGGAAGTGGATCGCGTCCGAGAACTGGTCGAGACTGCGCCGTCCGAAGCCGGGGCAGGCGCGCTGGCCGCCCGGCTGCAAGAGGCCGCGATGCAGTGGACCGGGGGCCGCCCGCATGACGACATGGCCCTGCTGGTCGCGCGCCGCTCCCAAGCGGCGGAGCCGGAGGAGGCCACGGCGGACGTCGGCCTTTTCCTTGGCGAAATGCTTTCCTGGGAAGACGGGGCTGCCAGGAATGGCACAGGCGAAGGGGACGGCGGCGGCGAAGGGGAGGGCGCCCAAGCGGGCGCCGGGGAGAAGCTGTTCGGCTTCCGCTTCCCCAGCCGCGCCGACTGTGCCGCCGAGGTCCGCCAGGCCATCGGCCACTGGATGCCCGCCCTGGGCTTCGACCGCGCAGCCACGGAGGACTTCCAGACCGCCGTGACTGAGGCGGTCACCAACGCCGTCCGCCACGGCTCCCCCGGCGGGGATGGCGATGAGTTCGGCGTCACGGCTCACCGCACCCCCGACGGCTCCCTACGCGTCGAAGTCACCGACGGGGGGGACGGCGTTCCGCTTTCCCCTCTTCCCCGCGCCATGCCCGCCCCCGACGCCCTCAGCGGGCGCGGCCTGCCGTTCATGCACCACCTCGCCGACTCCGTCGAGTTCCGCCAAGCTGCCGTCGGCCACAGCGTCGTGCTCCTCAAGCGCCGCCCAAATCGCGAGGGCAAGTAGGTCCTGCGCTTCTTGTAGGTTCTGCTTACGGTTGCGGGTTATGATTGCGGGCAAATCAAGGCTGCTTCCAGGGGTAGAAGTTGTAGACCAGGCCGCGCCACAGGCCGTAGCCCTCGAAAAAAGCCAACACCTCTTTGTCGGTTACGGGATGTCCCAACTCTTTGGCGAGGAGCATTCTCGCCCAGGAGTCGGCGTTGACATGTTCCGGCTTGCCGAGGTACAGCATCAGGCAGGCGGCGCCGTAAGGGCCGATCCCCGGCAAAGACAGCAAGCGTTTCCGTAGTTCTTCCGCCGTCAAGCCCGCTTCCTGCCACGCTTCCAGGTCAAGGCTGCCGCCAGCAATCGCCGCCGCGATCCGGTGGACGTAGGCATTGCGGTAGCCCATGCGGGCTTCGGCGGCAAACTCCTCAAAAGGCACTGCCGCGATCCGCTGCGGTGTGGGGAAGGCGCGTCGTTCCGGCGCTTGAGGAAGGGGAGCGCCGAAGTGTTCCACCAGCCGAGCGGTCATGGCTATGGTCTGCGCCCACGTTGTATTTGACGTTGCTATAACTTTTAGCGCGTCCTCGTGCAGTGTCGGGCAGCGCAGCATCCGGCCTCGCTTGCACTCGGCAAGGTGTGCCAGTTCCGGGCGTGAGAGGCAGTAGGTGTGGAAGTGGGCCAGCGGCAGATCAAGTTGAAGCATCCGGCGCACCCGCCGCGTAATGAGGTCTTCATTCCCTACACCTTCTACTTCGATGAGGATATGCCCTTCGGCCTCGCGCATCCGAAGCAGCACAACACTCCCATCCGCCAATTCCTCCACGCGCTCTAGGATTTGCGTTTCTTCCTGCCAAACAAATGGGAGAAGGCGTCGCCAGCCATGTGCGGCGAGGGTTTCCTGGAACGAAAAGTCGTGCGGCGTCGGGACCCGAACAATCATAGGTACATTATAGCCGAAAATCTATCCCAAGTTCTCCCCCTGAGACGCAATGGCCGACCGGGGAAGATTCTATGGTTTCTGTCAAGCGGCGAAAGCCTCCCCAGGGCTATGGAGTCCCACCTGCGGGCTGGGGGTTGCCAGAAAGCCGCGGCACGGATCTGCAAGGCGCTTGGTACACGCGCGC
>JAABUM010000217.1_pt1 | contig 116776 bp, 116 predicted proteins | sample 5559161 | NCBI WGS metagenome assembly JAABUM01 (sample SAMN10711868, study PRJNA513369) | rock metagenome | isolation source: Antarctica rocks | place: Antarctica: Victoria Land, Siegfried Peak nord
CATCTGGAACGCGCCGTCCGCGGTCACCGTGTGCCGCTCGATAAGGATCCCCTGCGCCTGCCCGATGACGGTGCGGGCCGCCATACCCTCTGCCAGCTGCCCCACCTGGACGGCCAGGTCGACCGGTTCGCCGCCCCGGTCGGGACGTGGCCGCTGCCCCACCCCAGACGCCACCACCGCCGACGGGTCACACAGTTGCGGCGGGTCACACGGATGCGGTGGCTGCGGTGGATGCGGTCTTCCGGGACGTCGAGGCCCCGGCGGCGCAGCTCCCGCAGCAGGGCATCCCGGCGCCGCAACCGTGTCCGAAGCTCACCGTCCCCAGCAGCAGCAGGTGAGCGAGCCGACCGCGCCCGCAGCGCATACCGCAGCTGAGACACCTCGACCCCAGCGCCGGCGTCGACCGAACCCCACCAAGGGCCAGCGGTGACACAGCGGGGATTCGGGCCGCCACCGGAACAACAGAAGGCATAGACGTCCAACTCATCGATGATCTCCGACCTGAGAATGCTGGAGAGCCACCGGCGTCCGCGCGACCATGAACACCACGAGCCTAACCCCTACTCGCGGGGAAGGGATGTCGCCTTGCGTCGGACCTACCGCCCGCAAGACCTTGCCTCAGCGAGCCAGGAGGGGCGCTGCACAACGGGGTTCCGTTGACATCGTGGTGCACTCAGCGGTATGCCAGCCCGCTCATTTGCGCTGGCTGCACCAGGAGTGCGCTTCTGACGTGGTCTGACGGTTGGTCTTCTTGAGGATGTCGTCGGCGGTCTTGGTCCACACGAAGAGGTGGCAGAGGATCCCAGCCGCGCTGGCTGGTTGGGCCGCAGGCTGTTCAATGCAAGGTGACCAGCCCGATCACTCCGAGGATGTACAGGATGAGGACGGCGATGCTGTCGACGCCGAGTCGGGCGTGTTGTTTGGTGGGTCGGAAGATGAGGCCGGCTATGTAGGTCACGGTGAGGAGTGCACCGAGGCCGGTGAGGTAGATGTCGGAAGCGTGGGCGTTCGGGAGAACGGTCTGACCGGAGACGACGACGGCGAGCAGGAAGAGGACGGGGAGGAAGGCGTTGCCGCCGAAGATGTCACCGAAGGCCAGCTTGTAGTCCCCCTGTTTGACCGCGGTCAGCCCGGTGCTCAGCTCGGGCAGCGAGGTGGCGGCGGCCAGGATGGTGGCTCCGAAGAGCGCCCCGGAGAGGCCGACTTGGTCGGCGGCCGCCGTACCGCTTTCCTCGGCCAGCGCGCCGGCGACCAGGGTGGCCAGGGCGGCGGCGGTGAAGACGAGTACGGCTTTGGTGGTACTGACCCCCCGCCGGGTTGCGTCGGCGGATCTGGTCTTGGCCGAGTGACCGCGGGGCTTCGGCTGGCTGTCGGGTGCTTCGCCGCCGTCAGACCAGGGGAGCTTCTTCTGCGCCCGTTGGGTGAACAGCAGCCCGGCCACCCAGACAGCGGCGATCAGGATGACGTCGGGTGACAGTCGGGCGTAGACGAGGTTCTTCGGCAACTGGGTGCCCATGATGACGACGGCGAGGACCGCGAGGACGACCGCCCCTTCGATGACCAGGGTCAGACTGGCCGCCTGGAAGGTCAGCGGCCGGCGTTCGCGGACCCCAAAGGCGTCGAGGGCGACCAGGACCACGGTTTGGATGGCGATGCCGCCGAGGATGTTGCTGACGGCGACGTCGAGCTTCCCGCTGGCGGCGGCGCTGTAGGTGATGGCGAGCTCGGGCAGGTTGGTGGCGACTGCCAACAGGATGAGCCCGCCTAAGGCCTGCCCCAGGTGCAGCCGGTCGGCCAGGATGTCGGTGTAGTTCGACAGGGAGATTCCCGCGACCCAGATGACGACGGCGGCGGCCACAAAGAGGACGAGCTCCGCCCACAGCGGCAGGTCGGGTAGCAGCTGCACGAGCGTCAGGACCTGACCGCGAACGGTGCGGCACTGGCGGACGTGAACGCAGCTGCCTTGCCGGGGGTGCCGTGGAGGGCTAGCAGTCCGTCGCGCGGGGGGAGGGCGCGCGCCGAGAGCAGCCGCACAAGGTCGTAGAGGTACTCCAGGTGCGGCGAGGAGGAGGCGACGGGTACCCACACGTCAACGGGCCTCGAGTCTCGCTCGATCTTCTCCACGGTCGCCTCGGCCTGGTCCGGGCAGGTGACGTCGATCGGCGCCAAGAGGGCGTCCACGCCGAGGTCACGAACCTGCTTGGCCGCTGCCTCGAGCCTCGCCTCGCCTCGAGTGAGCCGCACGTCCCCGTCTCCGCGCCGGGCGGACTCCAGTGCGGTGGCCCGACCGATCGCTGCGCTAGCGCCGGTGTCCCCGACGACACGGGAAGCAGGACCGCGGAATCGGCGCATACTGTTGTCCTATCCCAATAATTGCAGGGATGCAAACTATGAGCGCAGATGAGCACGAGCCCACTCCCGTACGCGCGGGTAGCGCCGCACAGCTCGACGCTTTGATGCGGGCCGCCCGCGCCTTCTCCGGCGTCGTCGCTACGTCCTTGGCCCAGGTCGGCGACCAGGTCACCCCGCAACAGCTACGGGTGCTGGTCATCGTGGGCACCCACCACCGGACCAACGCCAGCACTATCTCCGACGCTCTGGACCTGCACCCCTCCAGCGCCACCCGCCTGTGCGACAAGCTGGTCCTCGCGGGCTTACTGGACCGGACCGCCGACCCCGAGGACCGACGTCAGGTCACCCTCCGGCTCACGCCCGCCGGTTCGCGTCTGCTCGCGGTCGTCATGAACCACCGTCGCAAAACTCTTGCCGCGGTACTCGCTCGACTGACACCGGACGACCGAAGCCACCTCGAACGCTGCCTCAACCTCTTTTCCGACACGGTCGACGAACCGGTCGAGGCCGACTGGCATCCGCACGACATCCGAGTCCGAAGTGTCGCCTCCGACTGAACACGCGAACCAACCCGGCCGTGTCCATGCCGCACCTGAGACGAGTCCGCAACATCCTCGGCCGCGACTCGCTGCTCTTGGTGTGGGCGAGGGTCTACCGCACCCGAGACCACCGAGCTGGCCGACGTCGTCCGGCCCGCGGCACTGTGGGGGGCACCTTCACCAGCGCCGACCGCACCGTGCACCTGTACGACCAAGCCGTCACGCTGCCGGGCGAGGCGGCTCCGACCTGGCCACCTGGGTCGACGACGCGCGACGGCTGGGGTTCCACGACCGCAGCGGACGGCTGATCCCCCGCGGCTATACCCCGAAAAGCCTTCGAGCCGTGGAAGGAGTGCTCGGCAGGGCGGCCCGCCGACGTGGCGACCGGAGCGGCGATCACCTCGAACAGCAGCCGACGCCGTCAGTTCCTCGTGAGCGAGGAGCGTGCGTTCAATGATCCCAGGTGTCGGTTCGTCGTGCCCCAGGCGGTGGTCGATTCGGTGTCATTCTGCGGTGACGGATCAGGCCGACGAGACGGTTGACCCCACCGAGCCCGTCGCGCCCAGTCACCCTTAGTGTCTGATCGCCGCTGCTGACGAGTCGGGTGTCAGCATTGGTCGTCACCAGTTGGCGAGCTGGCGGGTCTTGCCGTCGATGATCTCGGTGACCCGGTCGGCGGAGCCGAGGTGCTGCTTGTTGTGGGTGACCATGATGGTGGTGAGGCTTCGGTCGGTGGTGAGCTGTCGTAGCAGGTTGAGGATCGCTTCGCCGCGGTGGGTGTCGATGGTGACCCGCTGTCGTTGTCCTCCCGAGAGCTGGTGGGGGCGCTTGTCGGCTTGGCCGGCGAGCCGACGGCGTCGAGCAGCTCGGTGGCCCGCTCTGACGCGGCAGTCATGTCGTGGCCGGCCATGTGGGCGACGACCAGCAGCTGGTCGGTGGCGGTGAGGGAGGCAAGCAGGTTCGAGCTTTGGAAGATGATCCCGATCTGCTCCCGACGGACGGCGGCGGTGTCGGCACGGTTGAGTTCGGCCAGGTCTCGGCCGTCGAGCACGACGCGTCCTGAGTCAGGTGTGATCAGGGTGGCTGCGACAGCGAGCAGGCTGGACTTGCCCGAGCCGGACGGGCCGACGATGGCGGTGAGGGTGCCGGGTTCGGCTGTGAGGCTGACGTGGTCGAGCGCGGTGAGCCGCTGGTCACCGTCGGGGTAGGTGAGGGTGATGTCGTCGAGGTGGAGGGTCATCGGGCACTTCCTAAGGCGGTGAGGGGGTCGACGGTGGTGACGGCGTGCAGCGAGGCTACTGCCCCGGCGAGGCCGAGGACGATCATCACGACTGCGGGCAGCAGCAGGGTGGGCAGGTTGAGCACGAACGGCACGGCTGAACCGGCGAGGGCGGTGATTCCGGCTCCGATGCCGGCAGCCAGGGCGGTGCCGAGGACGGTGCCGAGGGCGAGCAGGGCCAGTGCCTGGCCGAGGGCGTCTTTGAGAAGGTAGCCGGTGGACGCGCCGAGGGCCTTGAGGATGGCGATCTCGCCGCTGCGTTGCACGGTCCAGACGGTGAAGAAGGCGCCCGATGACCAGGGCGGAGATCGCGAAGAGCAGGGCTCGCATGAGCTGCAGAGAGCCGTTTTCGGAGGTGTAGGAGCCGATCGCGGACAGCGACTGCGCCGGGGTGAGGGTGGTCGTGCCGAGCCGCTGGTCGGCCGTGTCCATGGCGGCGCTGTCGAAGGTCGATCCGTCGGTGGTCAGGGCCAAAAACGTTGCGTTCCCGGGCTTCTGACCTGAGAGGGGAACGGTGGTGGTCGCCGCCCAGATGACCGGCGCATGGGAGAACTCGTCGTCCCCGGACACCGCGGCGATGGTGACCGACTGACCGGCCACGTCGATCCGCTCTCCCGCCGCAACGTCGAGGGCGTCGGCCGCCTTGGTCGACAGGACTACCTGGTCGGCGCCGACTCCGGGGGCCAGTGGCGAGCCGGCCGGGACGTGAAGAGCGCGACCCCGGCGGTGCGTCCGCTGACCCCGGCCCGGGTCATGGCGACGGTGACGGGCTCGGCCCGTTGAACGCCCGCGACGCGGGACCAGCCGGCCTGCACGGAGGGTGTGATGGAGGAGTCGGTGAACGCCAGCTTGGCTCCGGAGGCGGGCGCCGAGAACACCAGGTGGTCGGCGGGCAGGTCGGTGACGGCGGAGGTGTTGCCGCGGCCCAGCCCGGCCGTGAGACCGGAGAGCAGGACAACGAGCAGGGTGATCAGGGTGACGACGGTGCCCATGAGGGCGAACCGTCCTTTGGCGAAGCGGAGATCTCGTATGGCGACGAACACGCCGGTGGTTTCCTTTCACAATGTCCCGGCTGAGGCTCGCGCCGCTGTGTGGGCGTCGGGTCGTGGCCGGTCCGCCGCGGTTGCGGTGTTGACCTCCACGGTCCCTGACACGGGGATGGTGGGGCATCGAGCGCGGGGTTGGTTGCGTGTCATCGAATGACTCAGGCGCGGGTCCAACCTTTGATGGATGCCGGTCGGGCAGCACCGCCGTAGGGTGGCCGGAGATATGGTTTCTCACCCGTCGGCCGTTCCAGGCTCCACTGTCGCCAGCCGTCGTTTGCCGCCGATACCGGTTCCTACGGCGTTGCGGAGGGGCATCCACCTGCTCGTTGCCGCCCTGCTCGTTCTCGTGGTGCTACGCGGCGTGGTCGGCCAGGCACCTGGGTGGCCCTGGGTGGTGATGTTCGCTGGGCTGGTCGGAGTCGTCTATTCCGTCGGACCACAATGGAAGGCGGTGAGCAGGTCGTCACGCGTGGCGGGTGCGTGGCTCGGGTTGCTTGTGGCTGCGTGGCTCGCGCAAGGCTCAGCCACAGCCGACTCTCTGGGGGCCACCAACGACTTACGGATCCGGGCTCAGGCCAGGTCGTGGGACAGGTCCTGGGCAGCGGACTGCAGCAGGGGGACCGCGCGCTCGATCGTGGACTCGGTCATGCGGGACGCTGGGCCCGAGACCGACAGTCCGAGCTGGCCCGGGGCGTCCGGTACCGCTACGGCCACGCAGCGCACGCCATGTTCCTGCTCCTCGTCGTCGACGGCGTAGCCGTGTTCGTTCACCCACCTGAGGGCCTGGGCGAAGGCGCCCGGGTTGGTGATGGTGTGCTCGGTGTGTTCTGGCATTCCGGTGCGGCGCAGTACGTCGGCGACGACGTCCTGCGGCATCCGCGCCATGAGCGCTTTGCCGACGGCTGTGCAGTGCGGGAGTACGCGGCGGCCGACCTCGGTGAACATCCGCATCGACTGGTGGGACTGGGCTTGGGCGACATAGACGATCTCGTCGCCGTCCAGCATGGCGAGGTTGGCCGACTCGCCGAGCTCCTTGACGAGCCGGTCGAGATGCGGTTTGGCCCACACCCCGAGCATCGCCGCAGAGCTTTCGCCGAGCCGAATCAGCCGGGGCGCGAGGACGTACTGCCGGCTGGCGTCCTGGCGCAGGTAACCCAGATCAACCAGGGTTCGCAGCAGCCGGTGGATGGTCGGGAGCGGCAGCCCGGACGCGGTTGCGAGCTGCGATAGCCCCATAGTGCCGCCGTGGTCGGCCATCGTCTCAAGCAGATCGAAGGCGCGTTCGATGGATCGGACGGTGCCGGCGCGAGGGTTGCTGGGTTTGTAGACGACGTCCGTTGGGCTGACGTCAACGGGATCCACTGCACTCATCGAACCTCCCTGATTGACGGCGTGACGTCGCGTAGTGCGCGGCCCGCACACCTTCCAGCTCGGCCCTACCGCTCGACATCATATTCCGCTGTGCAGACGCTGCTGTCCGTCAGTCGGAGACCTGAGGGTGGAGAAGGGCGCCCAACAGGGGCTGAGGCTGGTTGCACTTTCACCAGACAGAAAGTATTCTCCATCCTACGGAACCGACGAGATGGCAAAGGACCACATGTCACGTCCCAGCCCCGGTCACGCGATCACCATGCGCGTCGCCGCCCCCGCGGGATTCAGTGCAACGTCCGACCTGACCGCCGCGGTTGCTTCGGCGGGCGCGGAGATCACCGCCTTGGACGTCATCGAATCCACTCACGAGCGGGTCGTTGTCGACATCACGTGCAACACCGCCGACGAGGAGCACGCGGCTGAGGTCGCCGACTCGATCGACAAGCTCGACGGTGTCAGCGTCCGCAAGGTGAGTGACCGCACCTTCTTGATGCACCTAGGAGGCAAGCTCTCCGTCGAGTCGAAGGTGGAGCTTCGCAACCGGGACGACCTGTCACGGGCATACACCCCCGGAGTCGCCCGGGTGTGTCTGGCCATCGCCGCGAACCCCGACGACGTGCGCCGGCTCACCATCAAGCGCAACACCGTGGCCGTGGTCACCGACGGCACCGCCGTCCTGGGGTTAGGAAACATCGGCCCCGCGGCGGCCTTGCCGGTGATGGAAGGTAAGGCGGCGCTGTTCAAGCGGTTCGCGGGGGTCGACGCCTGGCCGGTGTGCCTGGACACCACCGACACCGAGGAGATCATCCTGATCGTCAAAGCGCTGGCGCCCGTCTACGGCGGAATCAACCTCGAAGACATCGCCGCTCCTCGCTGCTTCGAGATCGAACGCCGGCTCCGCGAGGAGCTCGATATCCCGGTCTTCCACGACGACCAGCACGGCACCGCCATCGTCGTGCTCGCCGCCCTGATCAACGCCCTGCGAGTCGTGGACAAGGAGATCGACTCGGTCAAGATCGTCATCAGCGGGGCGGGCGCTGCCGGACACGCGATCATCCGGCTCCTGCACGCCCAGGGAACCAGCCACATCGTCGCCTGCGACCGCTCCGGAGCTATCCACCGTGGCGGCACCTACGCCGACGAGCACCGACAGTGGATCGCCGACAACACCAACCCCGACGCCGTCTCCGGCACCCTGCACGAGGCGCTCGTGGGCGCCGACGTCTTCATCGGCGTGTCGGCACCCAACGTGATAGCAGCTGAGCACGTCGCGACCATGGCCGGCGGCGCGATCGTGCTGGCGCTGGCCAACCCCGACCCGGAGATTCATCCCATCGAGGCCGCCAAGCACGCCACGGTCGTAGCGACCGGACGCAGCGACTTCCCCAACCAGATCAACAACGTGCTGGCCTTCCCGGGGCTCTTCCGTGGTCTGCTCGACGCTACCGCCCGCGACATCACCACGCCGATGCTGGTGGCGGCTGCGGAGGCCGTCGCCAGCTGCGTCGACGACGAGGAGCTGAACGCCAGCTACATCGTGCCGAGCGTCTTCGACGCCCGTGTCGCCCCGGCCGTCGCGGAGGCCGTCGTCGCCGCCGCCGCGGACAGCCCTCGGTAACGCCCGATCCCCCCACCGACTCGAAGAGGTAGGCGCTCATGACGCTCGAACTGACCGACCCCCACCCGGTGGACCGCGGCGAGGAAATTCTCACCCCGGACGCTCTCCGCTTCGTCGGGGAGCTGCACCACCGGTTCGCCGGTCGCCGCGACGAGCTGCTGTCCGCCCGTCATACCCAGCGGGCAGAGACCGCCCGCACCGGCCGGCTCGACTTCCTGGCCGACACCCGTGAGGTCCGTGAGTCCGAGTGGACCGTGGCCGCTGCGCCGCCGGCCCTTGCCGACCGCCGGGTGGAGATGACCGGCCCGGCGACGCCCGCCAAGATGGCGATCAACGCGCTCAACTCTGGTGCCAAGGTGTGGCTCGCCGACATGGAGGACGCCAGCTGCCCGACGTGGCCTAACGTGATCGACGCCCTGCTCAACCTCCGGGACGGCGCTCGAGGGACGCTGTCCGCCACGGCCGAGGACGGCCGTGAGTACCGGCTGCGCACCGACGCACCGCTCGCCGTCGTCGTCATGCGGCCGCGCGGCTGGCATCTCGACGAGACGCACGTCGTCGTCGACGGAAAGCCGGGCGTCGGCGCGCTCGTCGACTTCGGACTGCACTTCTTCCACCTCGCGCAGCTGCTCCTCGACCGCGGCCACGGCCCTTACTACTACCTGCCGAAGATGGAAAGCCATCTCGAGGCTCGCCTCTGGAACGACATCTTCACCTTCGCCCAAGCCGAGCTCGGAATCCCGCACGGCACCATCCGCGCCACCATGCTCATCGAGACGATCCCGGCGGCGTTCGAGATGGAGGAGTTCCTCTACGAGCTGCGCGACCACGCCTCAGGTCTGAACGCCGGCCGCTGGGACTATCTCTTCAGCATCATCAAGTACTTCCGCGACGCCGGGCCGGACTTCGTCATGGTGGACCGGTCCGACATCACGATGACCGCGCCGTTCATGCGCGCCTACACCGAGCTGCTCGTCAAGACGTGCCACTCTCGGGGCGCGTTCGCCATGGGAGGCATGGCGGCCTTCATCCCCAGCCGCAAGGACCCGGAGGTCAACGCCGTGGCGCTGGCCAAGGTCAGGGCGGACAAGCTGCGCGAGGCCACTGACGGGTTCGACGGTTCCTGGGTCGCGCACCCGGATCTCGTCCCGGTATGCCGCGAGGTCTTCGACGAGGTGCTGGGCGACCGGCCCAACCAGCTGGACCGGCGTCGCGACGACGTATCGGTGAGGGCCGAGCAGCTGCTCGACATCGCCTCGGCCGAGGGCAGCAACACCCTCGAAGGCCTCCGCAACAACCTCTACGTGGCGCTCGCCTATACAGCCGTGTGGCTCTCCGGCAACGGCGCCGTCGCGATCCACAACCTCATGGAGGATGCGGCCACCGCCGAGATCTCCCGGGCTCAGGTGTGGCAGCTGATCAAGAACGGCACGGTGCTCGCCGACACCGGAGAACCCGTCACCAGGGAGCTGGTGTCGCGGGTGCTCGACGAGGAGATGGAGCGGCTCCGCGGCGAGGTGCCGGAGGAGACCTTCCAACAGCACTACCTGCCCGCCAAGGAGCTCATCTCGTCCCTGTGCCTTGACGAGGACTTCGTCGACTTCCTCACCCTGCCGGCGTACGAGCGGGTGGCGTGAGGTGTCCCCCGCGCTGACCGACGAGCTGCTCGACCGGCTCGACGTGGAGCTCGCCGACACCGACGCGCTCCTCGCCGACGCATACCCCGGCGACGACGGTCGCCGCCAGCCGGTGCACACCGTCTACGTCCCGGCGGACCGGTACACCCCCGATCTGCCCCGGGACTGGGGCCGGAGCGCCCTCGACCTGGTGCAGGAGCACGGCGGCATCGAGACGGTCTGCGCGCTCGCCGGTCTGAGTGACGAGCTCACCGGCGAGGTAGCACCTCGCGTCCTGGCGAAGCTCGAGCGTGACCCGATCGAGGATCTCCGGCTGGACTTCGAGGACGGTTACGGCAGTCGCGGCGACGAGGCCGAGGACCGCGACAGCGTCGCTACCGCCGAGCAGGTCGTCACCGCTCTGCAGTCCGGTTCGGCGCCGGCGTGGGTCGGCCCCCGCTTCAAGTGCTTCGAAGCGCCGACCCGTCGCCGCGGCATCCGCACTCTCGACCTGTTCCTGGGCGCGTTGCTCGAGGGCAACGGCGTCCTGCCAGACGGCCTGGTGCTGACCTTCCCCAAGGTGAGCACGGTCAGCCAGGTCGACGCGATGGTGGCCGTATGCGAGCAGCTGGAACAGGCATACGGGCTGGCTTCGGGGCGGTTGCGCTTCGAGATCCAGGTCGAGACCCCCCAGCTCATCATCGGCGCCGACGGGCGGGTGCCGATCGCGCAGGCGGTCCATGCCGGCCTCGGCCGGGTCAGCGCGCTGCACTACGGCACCTACGACTACAGCGCCTCACTGCAGATCAGCGCCGAGTACCAAGCCTCCGACCACCCGGCCGCCGACTTCGCCAAGCAGGTCATGCAGGTGGCCGTCGCCGGCACTCCGGTACACCTGTCGGACGGCTCGACGAACCTGCTCCCCGTCGGGTCTGCAGACCAGGTCCGGCGCGCCTTGACGGTGCACGCCGGCCTCGTGCGCCGAGCCCTCGAACGCGGGTTCTACCAAGGCTGGGACCTGCACCCGGGCCAGCTCCCGACCCGCTACGCCGCGACCTTCGCCTTCTACCGCGAGGGTGCCGCCCGTGCCGCGAAGCGGGTGCACGACTATCTCACCAACGCCGAGAGCGGCGTCCTCGACGAACCGGCCACGCTGCGAGCCTTGGCGCGCTACCTCCAACGCGGCCATGACTGCGGCGCGATCGACGAGGAAGAGCTGATCGCCATGGCCGGGATCACCGCCGAACAGGTGGCCACCTTGGCCCGGCCGCGGTCCGACACCAAAGGGGTGTCGCCTACGTTGCGGCACACCGCAACCCCGACGGAGACTAGAGCTCCGAGCCTTGACCGAGCAACACGTCCAGACGGACGTGACCACAGCCCAAAGGACCACGAAGGAGTGCTCCCACGATGACGACCTACTACGCCCCGCCCGGCGGCCTGCCTGCCCAGACCGACCTGCTCACCGACCGCTCCATGTTCACCGAGGCCTATGCCGTCATCCCCAAGGGCGTGCTGACCGACATCGTCACCAGCTTCCTGCCCAACTGGACCGACACCAGACTCTGGGTGCTCGCACGCCCGCTCTCCGGGTTCGCCGAGACGTTCTCCCAGTACCTCGTCGAGGTCTCTCCGGGCGGCGGCAGCGATGACCCCGAGAGCAACCCGGATGCCGAGACGGTCGTCTTCGTTGCCTCCGGGCAGCTGGCGCTGACCATCGACGCTGAGGAGCACACCCTCGAGCCCGGCGGGTACGCCTTCCTCCCCCCGGGTGCCACGTGGACGCTGCACAACCGAGGGTCGGAGAAGGCGACGTTCCACTGGATCCGCAAGGCGTACCAGAAGGTCGACGGCGTCGAGGTGCCGACGGCGTTCGTCACGAACGAGAAGGACGTGACGCCGATCCCCATGCCCGACACCGACGGCGCCTGGGTCACCACCCGCTTCGTCGACCCGGCCGACCTACGGCACGACATGCACGTCAACATCGTCACCTTCCACCCCGGCGGCGTCATCCCGTTCGCCGAGACCCACGTCATGGAGCACGGCCTCTACGTCCTCGAGGGCAAGGCGGTCTACCGGCTCAACACCGACTGGGTCGAGGTCGAGGCCGGCGACTTCATGTGGCTGCGGGCGTTCTGCCCCCAGGCCTGCTACGCGGGCGGTCCCGGTGTCTTCCGCTATCTGCTCTACAAGGACGTCAACCGACACATGTCCCTGCACCGCCAGTTCAGCTGAGGCAGAAGCGAAAGGGAGGCAACGATGACATCGAAGCAGACAGCCGAGCCCACGAGACTTCAGCCCGGCGACCCTGCGCCCGAGCTCTCGCTGACCAACGCCGACGGCACGCAGGTCCGGCTGGCCGACCTGCGCGGTCGCCCTGCCATCGTCTACTTCTTCCCGAAGGCGTTCACCCCCGGTTGCACCACCGAGGTGTGCGACTTCCGAGACAACAAGACCGCGCTCGCGCGTGCCGGCTACGTCCTGCTCGGAGTGTCGGCCGACCCGCCCGAGCGGCTCGCGGAGTTCCGCGACGCCAACCAGGTCAACCACGACCTGCTGTCCGACCCGGGCTACGAGGCAGCCCGTCGTTGGGCCGCGTTCGGGCCTAAGGTCGTCGGCGGAGAACCGATGACCGGCCCGTTGCACAGCACCTTCGTCGTCGACGCCGACGGCGTCATCCGGTCGGCGGAGTACGAGCTCGACCCGAACGACCACGTTCACGCCCTTCTCGCCCAGGTCGGAGCCTGAGCGACTGTCCCGTCCGAGATCGACCCCTGCTCACATCCCAGACCAACGGAGTTCTGACATGTCCAGCGCCATCGCACCGCCCACCGAAGGCACACATCCCGTCGACGAGGTGCTGCCCTTCCCGCAGATGTTCGTCTACGGCCTGCAGCACGTGCTCAGCATGTATGCGGGCGTCGTCGCCGTACCGCTCATCATCGGCACCGCTCTCAAGCTCAGCCCCACCGACCTGACCTACCTGGTGTCCGCCGGCCTCTTCATGTCCGGCCTCGCGACGCTGCTGCAGACGATCGGGGTGTGGAAGATCGGCGCCCGCCAGCCGATCGTCCAGGGGACCTCGTTCGCAGCCGTTTCCACGATGCTCGCCATCGGCGCCTCGAACGGCGGTGGCACCGTCGGACTGCGCGCGATCATCGGCGCGCTGCTGCTGTCCGGCATCATCGGCTTCCTCATCGCCCCGGTGTTCACGCGGCTGCTGCGCTTCTTTCCCGAGGTCGTGACCGGCACCGTCATCACCGTCATCGGTGTCTCCCTGCTGCCCGTCGCGATCAAGTGGGCCGGCGGCGGCGTCCCCGGAGTCACCAAGACCTTCGGTGACCCCGTGAACATTCTCGTGGCCGCACTGACGATGCTCATCATCGTGCTGATCTACCGCTTCCTTCCGGGCTTCTTCAGCCGGGTCGCGATCCTGCTGGGCCTGGTGCTCGGCACCATCGTGGCCATCCCCTTCGGGCTCACGAACTTCGGCCAGATCTCGAACGCCCAGATCTTCCAGCTAACGGCGCCGTTCCACTTCGGGACGCCGATCTTCGCGGTCGGCGCGACGATCTCGATGGTCATCGTGATGCTCGTCATCATGACGGAGACGACCGCCGACATCCTGGCCATCGGCGAGGTCATCGACCAGCCCGCCAGCCGTGACCAGGTCACGAACGGCCTGCGCGCAGACATGGGGATGACCGCCCTCGCCAGCGTGTTCAACAGCTTCTCGATGAGCGCCTTCGCGCAGAACGTCGGCCTCGTCGCCATCACCGGCATCAAGAGCCGGTTCGTCGTCGCCGTCGGAGGAGGGATCCTCGTCTTCCTGGGGCTGTTCCCGATCCTCGGCGCGCTGGTCGCACTCGTCCCACTCCCGGTCCTCGGCGGCGCCGGCCTGGCCCTGTTCGGCACCGTCGCGGCGAGCGGCATCCGCACCCTCAGCCGGGTCGACTTCTCGGGCAACGCCAACATCGTCATCGTGGCCTTCGCTCTCTCGATGGGCATCATCCCGATCGCGGTGCCGACGTTCTACGACAAGTTCCCGAACTGGTTCACCGTCATCTTCGACTCGGGCATCACCTCCGCCGCCATCACTGCGGTCCTGCTCAACATCGTCTTCAACGTCGTCGGCCGGCACGAGGATGTCGAGGGTCCCCTCTTCGCCGAGGGACCGGCACCAGCGGCCATCTCTGAGGAGGACGAGGCCCGGCTCGACCCCGCGGGGCCGGCCGCACGCGGACTGCACCAGGAGGGGCAGGCACGCGGGCTGGAGGCTGAGGCCCACCTTGCGCACGGGCATCGCTTCGACGACCACGTGGGCCAGGTCGATCACGCCGAGGAGTCCAGGGCCCCCGGGCGCCAGTCCGAGGGCAACCCGTGAGCTATATCTCCGCGCACGTCCTCGATGCGGCGGCCGGTATGCCAGCGGCCGGGGTGACGGTGCAGCTGGCCGACGCCGGAGGCACGCGTCTTGCCGAGTCGGTGACCAACGCCGACGGACGCGTGGGCGAGCTCGGCCCGGGCCGGCTCGACCCGGGCGTCTACGAGGTCACCTTCGAGTCCGGTGCGTACTTCGCCACGCAAGGAGTGAGCTGCTTCCACCCGTCGGTGACGGTGTTATTCACCGTCGCCGCCGGCCAGGACCACTACCACATCCCGCTGCTCCTCAGCCCGTACTCCTACACCACCTACCGGGGCAGCTGAGCTCAGTCGCCGTCATCAGCAGGACCGCAGTTCGCCTTAGTACCAACCCTTGAAAGGATTTCCCATGACCGACGTCGTCCTCACCGCCAACCAGTACGGCAAGGCCGAGAACCGAGTGGTCCGGGTCGTTCGCGACACCGACCGCCACGAGGTGTACGACCTCAACGTCACCTCTCAGCTACGGGGCGACTTCGAGGCTGCCCACACCCAGGGCGACAACGCCCACGTCGTCCCGACGGACACGCAGAAGAACACGATCTTCGCCTTCGCCAAGGACGGGATCGACTCGCCGGAGGCGTTCCTGCTGCGGCTTGCCAAACACTTCACCAGCGAGTTCGACTGGGTGACCGGCGGTCGTTGGGCAGCCGACCAGTACGGCTGGACGAGGATCAACGACCACGACCACGCCTTCTACCGGGGCGCGCCGGAGATCCGCACCACCGTGCTCGTCCGCGACGGCGACACCGACACGGTGTTCGGCGGCTTCTACGACCTGACGGTCATGAAGACCACCGAGTCCGGCTTCGTCGGCTACCCCAAGGACAAGCACACGACCCTTCAGGAGACGCAGGACCGCATCCTCGCCACCGACATCTCCACGAAGTGGCGTTACAACACGACCGATGTGGACTTCAACGGCATCTATGACAGCGTCAAGCAGACGATGCTCACCGAGTTCTCGCAGGGCTACTCCAACGCGCTGCAGCAGGACCTCTACGACATGGCGGCCGCCGTCATCGACCAGCACTCAGAGATCGACGAAGTCCGGTTCTCCTGCCCCAACAAGCACCACTTCCTCTCCGACCTGTCGTTCTGCGGGCTGGAGAACCCGGGCGAGGTGTTCTACGCAGCCGACCGTCCCTACGGACTGATCGAGGCCTCCGTCCAGCGCAAGGGTGCTGCTTCGGCCGACGCGGCGTGGTCGGGGATCGCCGGCTTCTGCTGAACAGGCGCCTGGGGCAGCACCGTCCGATCCGACGCCTAAGACGGGTTTGACCAGGCTGCCCCACCGGACATCTCGGATTCCGGACAACTGGAACCCCTCCCGCGACGCGAAAGTCTTTCATGGCAAATTTTCCCTACCTCGTGAACTGTTCCATGCTGTTCACCGAGGTCCCGCTGTTACAGCGTCCCGCTGCCGCGCACGCGGCCGGGTTCCAGACGGTGGAGTTCTGGTGGCCTTGGCCGGACCAGCCGGTGCCGGGCGATGCGGACGTCGACGCGTTCGTTGACGCGGTCCAAAACTCTGGAGTTCAGCTTGCCGGCCTCAACTTCTTCGCTGGGGACCTCGCCGGCCCGGACTGTGGGGTGCTGTCCATCCCGGCTCGCTCGCAGCAGTTCCGCGACAACATCGACGTCACACTCGGGATCGGCGAACGGCTCGGCACCAAGGCCTTCAACGCCCTCTACGGCAACCGGGTCGACGACGCAACGCCCCAAGAGCAAGACGAGCTGGGTGCCCAGAACCTTGCCACCGCTGCGCAGGCCGCAGACCGGCTCGGGGCGACCGTCCTCGTCGAGCCGGTGAGCGGTCCCAAGCCCTACCCACTGCGGACCGCCGCCGATGCGGTGGCCGTCGTGGACCGCGTCCGGGCGGCCGGCGCGGGCAACGTCGGCCTCCTTTGCGACCTGTTCCACCTGGCCAACAACGGCGACGACGTGGACGCCGCCATCACCCGGTACGCCGACCGGGTGGCGCACGTACAGATCGCCGACGCCCCCGGCCGCGGCGAACCCGGCTCCGGAAAGCTGCCACTGCAGCAGTGGCTCTCCGCCCTGCACCACGCCGGATACGACGGCTGGGTGGGCCTGGAGTACAAGCCGACCACCACCACCGAAGACAGCCTCACCTGGTTGCCGCGCGAACGCCGCGGCCAGGAGAGGTTCATGGACAACTCAAGGGAGACACGAGGATGACCACCATCGCCTTCATCGGCCTGGGCATCATGGGCAACCCCATGGCCGCCCATCTGGCCCGAGCCGGTCACACGGTGACCGGCTACAACCGCACACCTAAGTACGACGACCTCCAGGCCGCCGGAGGCAAAGGCGCCGACTCCATCAAGGACGCCGTAGCCGACGCCGACACCGTGTGCATCATGGTCCCCGACTCGCCCGATGTCCGCGAGGTGCTGGCCGGCGAGGGCGGCGTCTTCGACACGGCCAAGCCGGGCACGCTGATCGTCGACTTCTCCAGCATCCGCCCCGACGTCACCGTCGAACTCGCCAAGCAAGCGAAGGAGCGCGGGTTTCGGCTCGTCGACGCTCCGGTCTCCGGTGGCGAAAAGGGAGCCCAAGACGCCGTCCTGTCGATCATGGTGGGCGGCGAGGCCGACGACGTCGAGCAGCTACGTCCGCTGCTCGAGGTGGTGGGCAAGACCGTCGTCCACGTCGGCGGCAGCGGCTCCGGTCAAACCGTCAAGGCGGCCAACCAGCTGATCGTCGCCGCCAACATTCAGGCGCTCGCCGAGGCGGTGGTCTTCCTCAAGGCCTACGGCGTCGACCTCGACGCCGCGCTGGAGGTGCTCGGCGGCGGGCTGGCCGGCTCCAAGGTGCTGGACCAGAAGAAGCAGAACATGCTGACCGACTCCTTTGCTCCCGGCTTCCGGATCGATCTACACCATAAGGATCTGGGCATCGTCACCTCGGCCGCCCGGGAGGCAGGCGTCGTCGTCCCGGTTGCCGCGCTGGTTGCGCAGCTCATGGCGGCCGCTAAGGCCAATGGAGACGGTGGGCTCGACCACTCCGCGCTGCTGCGCGGCGTGGAGCGGCTCAGCGGCCTAGCCGGGCAGGTGGCGAAGTGACCCGCATGCGCAGCGTCGAAGCCGCCGTCCTCATCCTTGAAAAAGAAGGCGCCACCCAGACCTTCGGTCTGCCCGGTGCGGCGATCAACCCCTTCTACCGCGCCATGAAGGACCACGGCGGGATCAAGCACATCCTGGCCCGCCACGTCGAGGCCGCCTCGCACATGGCCGAGGGATATACCCGGGCCACAGCGGGCAACATCGGGATCTGCGTCGGCACGTCCGGGCCGGCCGGCACCGACATGATCACCGGCCTGTACGCGGCGTCCGCGGACTCTATCCCGATCCTGTGCATCACCGGCCAGGCGCCGGTCGCCAAGCTGCACAAGGAGGACTTCCAAGCCGTCGACATCGCCTCGATCGCGGCGCCGGTGTCGAAATGGGCGGTCACCGTGATGGAGCCTGCCCAGGTCCCGGGCACCTTCCAGAAGGCGTTCCAGCTGATGCGCTCCGGCCGGCCTGGTCCGGTGCTCATCGACCTGCCGATCGACGTGCAGCTGGCCGAGATCGAGTTCGACATCGAGACCTACGAACCGCTGCCGGTGGCCAAGCCCGCGGCCACCCGGGCCCAGGCCGAGAAGGTGCTGGCCATGCTCGCGGCCGCGGAGAAGCCGCTCCTGGTCCCCGGCGGAGGCGTGATCAACGCCGATGCATCGCCGCTGCTGGTCGAGCTGGCGGAGCTGATCGGGGTGCCGGTCATCCCGACCATGATGGCGTGGGGCGTCATCCCTGACGACCATCCCCTGATGGCCGGCATGGTCGGGTTGCAGACCTCGCACCGTTACGGCAACGCGACGATGCTCGAGTCCGACTTCGTGCTAGGGATCGGCAACCGGTGGGCGAACCGGCACACCGGTGGGATCGACACGTACACCAAGGGCCGCACGTTCGTGCACATTGACGTCGAGCCGACCCAGATCGGTCGTGTCTTCGCGCCGGACTACTCGGTGGTGTCCGACGCGGGGGAGGCGTTACGGGTCCTGGTCGAGGTGGCCAGGGAGTGGCGCGACGACGCGCGGCTACCGGACTTCGGCGTCTGGGCTAAGAGCTGCCAGCAGCGCAAGGGCACCATGCAGCGCAAGACGAGCTTCGACGTGGTGCCGATCAAGCCGCAACGGGTCTACCAGGAGATGAACAAGGCGTTCGGCCCGGACACCCGCTACGTCGCGACCATCGGGCTCTCCCAGATCCAGGCCGCTCAGCTGCTACACGTCTACAAGCCGCGGCATTGGATCAACGCCGGTCAGGCCGGCCCGCTCGGTTGGACTCTGCCGGCGGCCCTCGGCGTGGCCACTGCCGACCCGGAGTCCACGGTCGTCGCGCTCTCGGGTGACTACGACTTCCAGTTCCTCCTCGAAGAGCTGGCGGTCGGTGCGCAGTTCAAGATCCCGTACATCCACGTCGTCGTCAACAACGCCTACCTGGGGCTCATCCGTCAGTCCCAGCGCGGTTTCGACATGGACTACTGCGTCCAGCTGTCCTTCGACAACCTCAACGCCCCCGAGCTCGACGGCTACGGCGTCGACTTCATGAAGGTCACCGAAGGGTTGGGCTGCAAGGGCATTCGGGTCACCGAGCCCGACGACATCCTGCCTGCCCTCGAGAAAGCCAAGAAGATGCTCGTCGAGTTCCAGGTTCCGGTCGTCGTCGAGGTCATCCTCGAACGCGTGACCAACGTGTCGATGGGCGCCGAGATCGACGGCGTCGTCGAGTTCGAGGACCTCGCCGAGCGCGGCGAGGACGCCCCCACTGCCATCGAACTACTCGACTAGCGGACGGACAGACATGACCGCCGTACCGACAGTCCTCCTGGCCCCTGACAAGTTCAAGGGATCATTGACCGCCGCCCAGGTCGCGGCCGCGCTCACGGCCGGCATCCGCAGGGTGTCGCACGCCCGCGTCGTGACCGTTCCGGTCGCGGACGGCGGCGACGGGACGGTGGACGCCGCGGTCTCCGCCGGTTTCGCGCGGGTCTTGGTCACTGCGACCGGACCCACGGGCAAGCCGGTGGAGACGGCGTATGCGCGTCGCGGCGAGACTGCGGTGGTCGAGATGGCGGACGTGTGTGGACTGTGGCGGCTGCCCGGTGGCCGGCGTGAGCCGACGACCGCGACGAGCCGGGGCCTCGGCGAGGTCATCGGCGCAGCTCTCGACGCCGGCTGCACACAGGTGGTTCTCGGGATCGGCGGCAGTGCCAGCACCGACGGTGGCGCCGGGATGGTGGCGGCTCTCGGCGGCCGGCTGCTGGATGCGCATGGCGATGACCTTCTCGACGGCGGCGCTGCCTTGGCCGAGCTCGCCCGAGCCGACCTCGGCGCCCTGCGAAGGCGAATGGAAGGCATCACCGTCACCGTCGCGTCGGACGTCGACAACCCGCTGCTGGGCGAGCGCGGCGCCGCGGCGGTCTACGGACCGCAAAAGGGAGCGTCCGCCGAGCAGGTCGCCCAGCTCGACGCCGCCCTGGCGCACTGGGCCGACGTCGTCGAGGAGGTCACTGGCCGCGACGACCGGCACCTGCCGGGGGCCGGTGCCGCCGGCGGTGTCGGGTTCGGCGCCGTCGCGGTGCTGGGCGCGAGCATCGGCTCGGGGATCGACCTGCTCCTCGACCTGGTGGGCTTCGCCGCGGCGCTGGACCAGCTCACCCCCGGCGACCTGGTCGTCACGGGGGAGGGGTCGCTCGACGAGCAGACCCTGCACGGCAAGGCCCCGGCCGGGGTGGCCGCGGCGGCCGCCGCCCGAGGCATACCCGTCGTCGCCGTGTGTGGACGCACCACCCTTGACGCGGACCGGCTCCGCGGCGCGGGTATCAATGCCGCATACGCCTTGAGCGACGTCGAGCCGGACCTGCAGCGGTGTTTCGACGAGGCGGCCGCGCTGGTCGAGCAGCTCGGTGAGCGGCTCGCGCGTGAGCGGCTGGTCACCACCGGCGGAGCAGAGATGGGAGCGACACGATGAGCGAGTACGACCTGCTGGTGCGGGCTGCGCGGGCGATATTGCCCGACGGCGAACGCAGCGCCGAGGTCGCCGTCAAGGATGGGCGGATCGTCGCTGTCGAGGCGCCTGGGTCGGACCTGGGCGAGCGGGCGGCGGCGGTCGTCGAGCTGGCCGCCGACGAGGTGTTGCTACCCGGCATCGTCGACTCGCACGTCCATGTGAACGACCCTGGCCGGACGGAGTGGGAGGGGTTCGAGACGGCGACGAAGGCGGCCGCCGCCGGCGGGGTGACGACCATCGTCGACATGCCGCTCAACAGCATCCCGCCGACCGTCGACGTCGCCGCGCTGGAGGTCAAACGCAAGGCGGCCGACGGCGCGACCTGGGTCGACGTGGGGTTCTGGGGCGGCGCTGTTCCCGGGAACGTCGCCGATCTGCGTCCGCTGCACGACGCCGGCGTGTTCGGGTTCAAGTGCTTCCTGCTGCCCTCCGGCGTCGATGAGTTCCCCGCCCTGTCGCCGGCCGAGCTCGAGGGGGCGATGCGGGAGATCGCGGCCTTCGACGGGCTGCTCATCGTCCATGCCGAGGACCCCGAGGAGATTGCGCATGCCCCCAACGCCGGTGGACGTGCCTACGCCGACTTCCTGGCCTCCCGCCCGCGTGAGGCGGAGAACCTGGCCATCGAGCACCTCATCGAGCAGTCCCGGGCGACCGGCTGCCGGATCCACGTCCTGCACGTCTCCAGCGCCGACGCGCTGCCGCTGATCCGGCAGGCCAAGGCAGACGGTGTGCGGGTCTCCGCCGAGACCTGCCCGCACTACCTCACCTTCACCGCGGAGGACATCCCGGACGGCGCAACCGAGTACAAGTGCTGCCCGCCCATCCGCGAGTCGTCCAACCGTGACCTGCTGTGGGAAGGTCTGCGGGACGGGACGATCGACATCGTCGTCTCCGACCATTCGCCGTCCACCGCCGACCTCAAACACTTCGACACCGGCGACTTCGGCACCGCGTGGGGCGGCATCTCCTCCCTGCAGCTCGGGCTGTCCGCGGTCTGGACCGGAGCGCGGCAGCGCGGGTTCACCCTCTCCGATGTCGCCGGCTGGATGTCACGCGGCCCGGCCGACCAGACCGGCCTCACCCATAAGGGCCGCATCGCCGTCGGCGCCGACGCGGACTTCGCCGTCTTCGCACCTGACGACCGGCAGGTCATCCAGGCCGAGCGCCTGCACCACAAGAACCCGATCACCGCGTATGCCGGCCGGCAGCTGGTCGGGGTGGTCCGAGCCAGCTTCCTGCGCGGGCGGCAGCTCAACAGCGAACAACCAGATGGCCGGCTGTTGACTAGAGGGAAAAACCCAACATGACCGACACTGCCCTCGACGGCCCCACCGCGACCTCGAAGGACGAGCACGTCGACCGGGGCACGACATCGACCCGTCCGTCCGAGTCATGACCGGCCAGCAGTCGGGCCGCCCCGCGTCAACCCCTGATCACAGCGCCCCCGATCGGGACCTGGCGCTGGAACTGGTCCGAGTCACGGAGGCCGCCGCCCTCGCCGCGGGCCGGTGGGTCGGCCGCGGGGACAAGCACAGCGCCGACCAGGCCGCGGTCGACGCCATGCGGCACCTGCTCGGCACCGTCGCCATGGACGGCCGGGTCGTCATCGGTGAAGGCGAGAAGGACCAGGCGCCGATGCTGTACAACGGGGAGCGAGTCGGGTCCGGCAACGGCGCGGCGTGCGATGTTGCCGTCGACCCGGTCGACGGAACCACCCTGACCGCCAAAGGCATCGGCAACGCCGTGTCCGTGTTGGCGGTTGCCGAGCGGGGAGCACTGTTCGACCCCGCAGCAGTGTTCTACATGGACAAGATCGCTACCGGCCCGGCCGCCGCCCACGTCATCGATATCACCGCGCCGGTCGCGGACAACATCAGCGCGGTCGCGAAGGCCACCGGCAAGTCCGCCCGCGACGTCACCGTCGTGATCTTGGACCGGCCTCGACATGCCGAGCTGGTCGCTGCAGTCCGCGCCACCCAGGCCCGGATCCTGTTCTTGGCCGACGGTGACGTCGCCGGGGCAGTGATGACGGCGAGGCCCGACACCGGCGTCGACCTGCTGCTGGGAACCGGCGGCACCCCCGAGGGCATCATCGCCGCCTGTGCTCTCAAATGTCTCGGCGGGGCGCTGCAAGCCCGGCTGGCGCCGCAGGACGGCACCGAACGGCGCCGGGCCCTTGAGGCCGGGCACGACCTCGACGCCGTGCTCACGGTCGAGGACCTGGTTCGCGGCGACAACGTGTTCTTCGCCGCCACCGGCATCACCGACGGAGAACTGCTGCAGGGAGTCCGCTACTCGACAGCGGGAGCGACGACCTCCTCGATCGTCATGCGCTCGACCACTGGCACCGTCCGCGTGATCCGCGGCGAACACACACCGGCCAAGCTGCGCGCCCACGGTCACGCCCAGCCGGCCTGAGCGCTGCCGGCCACCCGCCATCCCCGCCACCTCGACACCCCCCGACCACCCCCGACCACCTGGACCAACCCCCTCTAGACGACAGCCGAAAGGACAGCCGACGATGGCCAACAACGCCGCCGATGTCGACCCATCTGAAACGCAGGAATGGACCGACGCACTGGCCTCGGTGCTGGACTTCGACGGGCCAGCCCGCGCCGAGCACCTGCTCGCCCAGATCGTCCACGCCGGCCGTCAACACGGAGTCCGTACGCCCTACTCCGCGAACACCCCGTACCTGAACACCATCCCCGTCGCGGAGCAGGACCCCTACCCTGGAGACCGGGAGCTGGAGCACCGGATCCGCGCGTTCGTGCGCTGGAACGCGCTGGCTATCGTGCTGCGCGCCAACAAGCACTCCTCCGACCTCGGCGGGCACATCGCCAGCTTCGCCTCAGCCGCCACCTTGTACGACGTCGGATTCAACCACTTCTGGCGCGGCCCCACCGACGGATCTCCCGGTGACTCGGTCTACTTCCAGGGCCACTCCTCGCCGGGGTTCTACGCCCGCGCCTTCCTCGAGGGCCGGCTCACGGTCGAGCAGCTGGACCGGTTCCGGCAGGAAGCCTCCGGCCCCGGCCTGCCGTCCTACCCGCACCCTGGTTGATGCCCGACTTCTGGCAGTTCCCCACCGTCTCCATGGGCTTGGGGCCCCTGATGGCCATCTACCAAGCCCGGTTCCTGAAGTACCTCGCCGGTCGCGGCCTGGCCGAGACGTCCGACCGGAAGGTGTGGGCGTTCCTGGGTGACGGAGAGACCGACGAACCGGAGTCGCTCGGAGCGATCAGCCTGGCCGGTCGGGAGAAGCTGGACAACCTCGTCTTCGTCATCAACTGCAACCTGCAACGCCTCGACGGGCCGGTTCGCGGCAACGGCAAGATCATCCAAGAACTGGAAGGCGTCTTCCGCGGCTCTGGCTGGAACGTCATCAAGACCATCTGGGGCTCCGCGTGGGACCCGCTCATCGCCGCCGACACCACCGGGCTGCTGCGGCGGCGGATGGAAGAATGCGTCGACGGGGAGTACCAGGACTACAAGTCCAAGAACGGTGCCTACGTGCGCGAGCACTTCTTCGGCGCCTACCCCGAACTGGCCGCCATGGTCAAGGGAATGAGCAACGACCAGATCTGGGCGTTGAACCGCGGCGGCCACGACCCGGCCAAAGTACATGCCGCGTACGCGGCCGCCGTCCGGCACACCGGCCAACCCACCGTCATCCTGGCCAAGACGGTCAAAGGGTATGGCATGGGTGAAGCCGGTGAGGGGCAGAACATCACCCACCAGCAGAAGAAGATGGCCGAAGCCGCGCTGCGGGCCTTCCGCGACCGGTTCCACCTGCCCATCCCCGACGACCAGCTGCTCGACTACCCGCTGCTGACCCTGGACCCGGACGGCCCCGAAGCGACGTACCTGCAAGACCGGCGTACCAAGCTCGGTGGGCACCTGCCGTCTCGCCGGCGCACCTCGACCGCGTTGCCGGTGCCCGAGCTGGCCGCCTTCCAAGCCCAGCTCGACGGGACACCCGGTCGGGAGGTTTCTACCACCATGGCGTTCGTCCGCATCCTCAACATGCTGCTGCGGGACAAGCACCTCGGTCCCCGGGTGGTGCCGATCGTGCCCGACGAGTCCCGCACGTTCGGCATGGAGGGCATGTTCCGACAGTTCGGCATCTACTCCCAGGTCGGGCAGCTGTACCGGCCGCAGGACGCCGACCAGCTGATGTTCTACAAGGAAGACCAGCGTGGGCAGATGCTGCAAGAAGGCATCAACGAGCCCGGCGCGATGGCCTCCTGGATCGCGGCGGCCACCTCGTACAGCACCAGCGACCTGCCGATGATCCCGTTCTTCATCTACTACTCGATGTTCGGGTTCCAACGCTTCGGAGACCTGGCCTGGGCGGCGGGTGACATGCGGGCCCGGGGGTTCCTGCTCGGCGGCACCGCCGGACGGACCACCCTCAACGGTGAGGGACTGCAGCACGAGGATGGGCACAGTCTCGTGCTGTCCTCGGTGATTCCCAACTGCGTCTCCTACGACCCGACCTTCGCGTACGAGGTCGCCGTCCTGGTTCAGGACGGGCTGCGGCGGATGTACGCCGACCAGGAGGACGTCTACTACTACCTGACGTTGATGAACGAGAACTACGAGCACCCGCCGATGCCGCCGGGTGCGGAAGAGGGCATACGCCGAGGCCTGTATCTGCTACGAGAAAGCCCGGCCGCCACCGCATCCGGAACGCGGGGGAGAGGGCCATCCGCTGCTGACCGGGGGCCTCGAGTGCAGCTGCTGGGCAGCGGCACCATCCTTCGTGAGGTGCTCGCTGCCGCTGACCTGCTCGAAGGCGACTTCGGGGTCGCTGCCGACGTGTGGAGCGCACCCAGCTTCATCGAGCTGCGCCGCGACGGCCTCGACGTCGACCGATGGAACCGGCTGCACCCTACCGACGAGCCGCGGCACAGCTGGGTGGAAAAGCAGCTCGCCGGCCGCCCGGGTCCGGTGATCGCCGCAACCGACTACATCAAGACCTACGCCGACCAGATCCGGGCCTTCGTGCCGGCCCGGTACGCGGTGCTGGGGACCGACGGCTTCGGCCGCTCCGACACCCGTCAGGCGCTTCGCGCGTTCTTCGAGGTGGACCGGTACTCGGTCGTCGTCACCGCCCTGCATGCGTTGGCCCAGGACGGAGTCATCCCGGTCGGCACCGTCGCCGACGCGATCCGCACCTTCGGCCTCGACCCGGACAAACCCGACCCCACCCGAGTGGGACCGCAGCCGTCCACGACACACCCTGGGAAGGAACCCCGACGATGACCGCAACCGTAGACGCACCGCAACCGGCGGCCCCGTTGCAGCAGGTGACCGTGCCAGCGATCGGTGACTTCTCCGACATACCGATCATCGAGGTGCACGTCGCCGAAGGCGACACGGTCGCCGAGAACGACCCCTTGGTCACCTTGGAGTCGGACAAGGCGACCATGGACGTCCCGGCGACCGTCGCCGGCACGGTGCAGCGGCTGCATGTCAAGCTCGGCGACCGGGTCAACGTAGGTAGCCTCCTGCTGTCCCTGCTGTCCCTGCTGCCCACGACCAGCGACTCCCCGTCTGCCGGTGACACCGCCGCCCAGGCCGGTGACGTCGACCAGCAGGAGCCTGCCCCCGAAACGGTCGCCGATGCCACCGCCGCGGCTGCCACCTCCGCTGCTGAAGCGGCGGGGGAGGCGGTGGATGCCGCTACGCCGTCCTCCGCTGCCGCAGCCGAAGCGGACGTTGCCCTGAGCGGGGAGCGCCAGGAGAACGGGGAGCCGCACGCCGGCCCAGGGGTGCGACGACTGGCTCGCGAACTGGGCTTGGACCTGGCGACGGTGAGCGGTAGCGGGCGTAAGGGCCGGATCCTCAAGGAGGATCTGCTCGCCGCGCTTACTCCGACTGCGGTTACTGCACCCTCGGTCACGGCGGCCAGCGCCGGGGGGGCGATCCCGGAGATCCCGGCGCAGGACTTCTCCGTTTTCGGTCCCGTTGAGGTCAGACCGCTGCCGAGGATCACCCGGCTTTCCGGACCGTTCCTGGCTCTTGGCTCAACGTGCCCCATGTCACCCACAACGACGAGGCCGACATCACCGCCCTCGACGCCTTCCGCGGTGAGCTGGACGCAGACGCCAAGCAGGTAGGGGAGCGGGTGACCCTGCTGTCCTTCCTGCTCAAGGCGTCGGCCGCCGCGCTGCGTGACTACCCCCAGGTCAACTCCTCGCTGACTCCTGAGAAGGACGCCTTGGTGTTCAAGTCCTACTACCACCTCGGGGTCGCTGTGGACACCCATGACGGCTTGGTGGTGCCGGTGATCCGCGACGTGGACCGGAAGGGCATCACCGAGCTCAGCCGTGAGCTGGCCGACGTCTCCGCGCGGGCCCGGGATGGCAAGCTCACTACAGCCGACATGCAGGGTGGCACCTTCACCCTCTCCAGCCTCGGCGGCATCGGTGGCACCTCGTTCACTCCGATCGTGAACGCTCCCGAAGTCGGCATCCTCGGCGTGGTCCGCGCCGTCACCAAACCCGTGTGGAACGGCAAGAAGTTCAAGCCCCGGCTGGTGCTGCCGCTGTCGTTCTCCTACGACCACCGGGTCATCGACGGGGCAATGGCCGCCCGGTTCACCCGGTCCCTGTGTCACCGGCTTGAGGACCCGCGCCGGTTGCTGCTGTAGCCGCAGTCAGCTGTCGTCGGGCCTGGTGCCTGATCCCCCTTAGTTCGACCACCCCGTCCGCTGGAAAGGCTTCCCCATGGACCTGCTCGTCCCGCCGCTCGGCGATTTCTCGGAGGTCGTCGTCATCGAGGTGCACATCGGCGGCGGTGACACGGTCACCGTGGATCAGCCCATCCTGACGTTGGAGACTGAGAAGGCGACCATGGACGTGCCTGCCACCGAGGCGGGAGTCGTCGAGTCGATGCACGTCGTGGTCGGGGACCGGGTTTCCACCGGTGACCGGATCCTCACGCTGGCCGCTGGGCAACAGCCGGCGGATGCGCCGGCCGCGGCAGACCAGCCCACTGCCGGCGGTCCGGCTGAGCAGGTCAGCGATGCGCCGCAGTACCAGGCCGGGTACGGATCTCCCAGCGGGGTGTACCGCTCACCCCAGGACGGCCCCACCCCCGTGACCACCGGTGCCACTGCGCCGGCGCACCCCACGGTGCAGGGCGAGCCCGACCTGGACGCCGAGGTACTCGTGCTCGGCGCCGGGCCTGGCGGCTACACCGCCGCGTTCCGCGCAGCCGACCTGGGCAAGCATGTTGTCCTCGTCGACCGCTCGCCCACTCTCGGGGGAGTGTGCCTCAACGTCGGCTGCATCCCCTCCAAGGCGCTGCTGCACGCCGCCAAAGTCCTTGCCGAGACCGAGGAGATGTCGGAGCACGGCCTGCGTTTCGGTGCACCGCAGGTGGATCTGCCGGCCCTGCGCGGCTGGAAGGACGACGTGGTGCGCCGGCTCACCGGCGGCTTGGCCCAGCTCGCCCGGCAACGCAAGGTCACCACGGTGCGGGGGGTGGGCCGGTTCCTGTCCGACTCCCAGCTGCAGGTCACCGGCGAGGACGGGACCACCCAGCTGGTGGCGTTCCAGCAGGCCATCATTGCGGTCGGGTCCGAGCCGGTCAGGTTGCCGTTCATCCCGCACGACGACCCCCGCGTCCTGGATTCCACCGCAGCATTGGACTTGGTCGACGTCCCCGCCAGGTTGCTGGTCCTGGGCGGCGGCATCATCGGCTTGGAAATGGCCACCGTCTATTCCCAGCTCGGCTCAGCAGTCACCGTGGTCGAGCTGATGGATCAGCTCATTCCCGGGGCCGACCGTGACCTCGTCGCGCCGCTGGCCAAACGGATCAGCACCCGCTACGAGAACGTCCGGTTGCAGACCAAGGTCAGCGCCGTACAGGCGACCGACAACGGCGTGCAGGTCACCTTCGACGGCCCGGACGGCACCGGCACGGACACCTTCGACAAGATCCTGGTCGCCGTCGGTCGCCGACCCAACGGCGGCCTCATCGACGCCGACCGTGCCGGGGTCACCGTCGACGAACACGGGTTCATCCCCGTCGACTCGCAGATGCGCACCAACGTGCCTCACGTGTTCGCGATCGGTGACGTCGTCGGCCAACCCATGCTCGCACACAAGGCGACCCACGAGGCGAAAGTGGCCGCCGAAGCCGCCGCCGGGTTGCCTACCCACTTCGACGCCCGGGTCATCCCCTCGGTCGCCTACACCGACCCGGAGGTCGCCTGGGCCGGGGTGACCGAGAACGAAGCGAAGGCCAAGGGCATCAACTACGGCACCGGCACCTTCCCCTGGGCCGCCAGCGGCCGGGCCTTGTCCATCGGCCGCGACGACGGGCTCACGAAGCTCATCGTGGACCGCGACAGCGACCGGGTCATCGGCGCCGGCATCGTCGGCCCGAGCGCTGGAGAGCTCATCGCCGAAGCCGCGTTGGCCATCGAGCTCGGCGCCGACGCCGCCGACGTTGGCCTGACCATCCACCCTCACCCGACATTGTCCGAGACCGTGGGAATGGCGGCGGAAGCCTTCGAAGGAACCATCACCGACCTGTACCTGCCTAAGCCCCGCGATTCAAGAGCGACGTGACGAGACACTGCAGCAGTTGAGTGAGATCGCGGTGCTGTGCTTGAACACGTCGATGAGGTAGCACCATACGGGGCTCATCATGGTGGTTCTTCGTGTCGACGCCGTGGTTCTTCGTGTCGACGCCGTCCGGGCTGGCGCCGCACCGGTTCCAGGCCAGCCAGTGATCCTCGACGAGCTGCATTGACGACTTCTTGGGGAGGCTCCGGCGGGACACCGAGCCCTGTTGACGCGGTCCCCACGCTCTGCACGGGAGCCGATCCCTGGTTCGGGGAGGCGTCCCGGACCCTCAGTCCGCAATCGGAAACATGAAGGAGACACGAAACATGACTATCAACGACAACGGGCCACGCCCGAATGCTTTCAACATCGAAACGGCCACCCGGCAGAACGAGAACTACCGGACCGTGGCGTGGACTGGGAAGTACCTGCAGGTCACCTTGATGCACATCCCGGTCGGTGAGTCGATTGGACTTGAGGTTCACCCAGCCACCGATCAGTTCCTGCGCCTCGAAGCCGGGCACGGCACGGCCGTCATGGGACCGGCCAAGGACACACTCGACTTCACCCAAGACGTCTCGGCTGGATGGTCCATCCAGATTCCCGCCGGCATCTGGCACGACGTGATCAACTCCGGCGACGTACCACTTCGCGTGTACGTCATCTACGCCCCGGTACACCACGCTGCCGGCGTCGTCCAGGCGACAGGCGCCGAGGCCGAACGGGACGAACTGGCCGGCGCTGACGAGCCCCCCGCGTGGACCATCCAACCCAGGCACGGTGCCCCGGACGGGCACGCCAACTGACAGATCCGCACGCGTCCATGGAGTCCTTTTGACACCCGTGGCTTGGGTTTTGCTCCGGCCCACTCCAGAGCAGGGTGGCTCTCCAAACGAGAGCGGGCACGCTGGTCTTTCGTGCCGACGCGGTCGGACCCGTGAACGGTGATCATGGTGGTTGTCAAGGCAGCTCATGCGGGTTGCCGAGGTCGCCGGTGCTGGTCGAGCCACGCATATTTGATCTATTCCAGAAAGGTGGCCTATGGTCGGCGGGTGACGTCGACATTTGAGGAGCAGCTCCGGGCTGCCTCGTTGCGCGTGACCCGGCCTCGGCTGGCAGTACTCGCGGCGCTGCAGGAGCACTCGCATGTCGACACTGAAACGGTGATCGCGCTCGTGCGGCCCGACCTCCCCGCCGTCTCCGCACAGACGGTGTACGACGTGTTGCGGGCGCTCACGGGCGCAGGCCTGGCGAGGCGCATACAGCCGGCCGGTGCGACCGCCCGCTACGAGACCCGGGTCGCCGACAACCACCACCACGTCGTATGCCGCTCCTGCGGCACCCTCGCCGACGTCGACTGCGCCGCCGGCCATGCCCCGTGTCTCACCGCCTCCAACGACCACGGCTTCGTCGTCGACGAGGCGGAGGTCATGTACTGGGGCACCTGCCCCGACTGCGCGACCAGAAGAACTGCCCAGCAGACCACCCGTTCGGAAGGAACCAGATGAGCGACACCCAGGACAACGTCCCCGCCAGCGCGCAGGGCGTGGACACCATGGCGGCGGGAGGCTGTCCGGTCGTGCACGACTCCGTGACCGCGAGCGGCAGCGAGAGCGAGAACCCGGCCATCGACTCGCCGACGCCCAAGACCGGCGGCCGCCCGCATACCAACCGAGACTGGTGGCCCAACCAGATCGACCTGTCGGTGCTGCACGTCCACTCGGCCAAGAGCACCCCCCTGGGCGCGGACTTCAGCTACGCCGAGGAGTTCGCCAAGCTTGACGTCGAGGCTCTCAAGCGCGCCATCACCGACGTCCTCACCACGTCGCAGGACTGGTGGCCGGCGGACTTCGGCCACTACGGGGGTCTGATGATCCGGATGAGCTGGCACGCCGCAGGCACCTATCGCATCCACGACGGTCGCGGTGGAGCCGGTGACGGCGGCCAGCGGTTCGCCCCTCTCAACAGCTGGCCTGACAACGCCAACCTCGACAAGGCCCGTCGGCTGCTGTGGCCGGTGAAGCAGAAGTACGGCCAGCAGGTCTCGTGGGCCGACCTGCTCGTGCTCGCCGGCAACGTCTCCTTGGAGTCGATGGGCTTCCAGACCTTCGGCTTCGGCTTCGGCCGCCAGGACGTGTGGGAGCCGGAGGAGATCATCTGGGGACCCGAGGACGCCTGGCTCGGTGACGAGCGCTACGTCTCAGACGACGCGATGGCGGAGGACGTTGGCGCGACCGAGATGGGGCTGATCTACGTCAACCCCGAAGGGCCTCGTGGCAGCGGCGACTTCCGGGCGGCCGCGCACTTCATTCGGGAGACCTTCGCCCGGATGGCAATGAACGACGAGGAGACCGTCGCCCTCATCGCCGGTGGTCACACGTTCGGCAAGACCCACGGCGCCGGCCCTGCCGACGACCACATCGGTCCGGAGCCCGAGGGCGCCGACCTGCAGACGCAGGGCCTCGGCTGGCTGAGCACGTACGGCAGCGGCAAGGGCCCGGACACGATCACCAGCGGCCTCGAGGTGACCTGGACCGACCAGCCGACGCAGTGGTCCAACCGCTTTTTCGAGATCCTCTTCGGCAACGAGTGGGAGCTCACCACCAGCCCCGGCGGGGCCAAGCAGTGGGTGGCCAAGGACGCCGAGGCGATCATCCCCGACGCATACGACCCGGGCGTCAAGCACCGGCCGACGATGCTGACGACCGACCTGTCCCTTCGCTTCGACCCGACGTACGAGCAGATCTCGCGCCGGTTCCTGCAGAACCCGGACGAGTTCGCCCTGGCCTTCGCGAAAGCCTGGTACAAGCTGCTGCACCGCGACATGGGCCCGGCCAGCCGGTTCCTGGGACCGTGGGTCCCTGAGCCCCAGCTGTGGCAGGACCCGGTTCCGGCCGTCGACCACGACCTGGTCGACGATGCCGACGTCACCGCCCTCAAAGCGGCCGTCCTGGCGTCCGGCCTCTCGACCTACCAGCTGGTCTCGACCGCCTGGGCCGCGGCCGCAAGCTTCCGGTCGACCGACAAGCGTGGCGGCGCCAACGGCGCCCGGATCCGGCTCGAGCCGCAACGGGGTTGGGAGGTCAACCAACCTGAGCAGCTCGCGACGGTTCTGGGCACCCTTGAGGGCATCCAACGGCAGTTCAACGACGCCGGGGGCGCACAGATATCGCTGGCCGACCTCATCGTGCTAGCGGGCTCGGCCGCCGTCGAGCAGGCGGCACGGGGCGCCGGCGCCAAGGTGACGGTGCCGTTCCACCCGGGTCGCACCGACGCGAGCCAGGAGCAGACCGATGTCGAGTCCTTCCGGGTCCTCGAGCCGCGCGCTGACGGGTTCCGTAACTTCCTACGCCCCGGCGAGAAGACCCAGCCCGAGACGCTGCTGCTCGATCGCGCCTACATGCTGAACCTGACCGCTCCCGAGATGACCGTCCTCGTGGGCGGCTTGCGGTCCCTCGGGGCCAACGTGGGCGGCAGCCGTCACGGTGTCCTGACCGAGCGGCCCGGCGTGCTCAGCCAGGACTTCTTCACCAACCTGCTCGCCCCGGGCACTCGGTGGAAGGTGTCGGAGTCCGACGAGAACGTCTACGAGATCCGTGACTCGGCCACCGATGAGGTGAAGTGGACCGCCACCGCCGTGGACCTCGTCTTCGGCTCCAACTCGCAGCTCAGGGCCATTGCCGAGGTCTACGCCAGCCAAGACGCCCAGGCCAAGTTCGTCGCCGACTTCGCCGCCGCCTGGACCAAGGTCATGGACCTCGACCGGTTCGACCTCGCCTGACCGGGCTGTCCAGGCGGCCCGGTCGATGCAGCAGCGCGACCGGGCCACCTGGCCCCCAGGGACCACGCTCATCCGGGGTCACTGGGCACAGGGTGCCCAGCAAGGGACGTACCGCGTTCACTAGTGCACGTACGTGTCGGGCGGACGGGTTTCCCCGACAGGCGCCGGTTCGCGTGGGGCCATCTTCGCGGCTTCATGCCGGTCGTCCGCTGACCGGTCGCCCGGACGGTGGTCTGCGGCGGCGGCGGCCTGCTCGACTTCCAGCAGGGAGTCGTTGCGCCGTTGGGCAACGAACGCTGCGTGACCCCCTCGAATACCGAATAGCCGCTTCGTCCACACCAGATAGACGACCGCGAACAGGTTGATGACCAACGCCGCGACCCGAAGCCACGTCAGCTTCGCCAGCAACTCATGGATCTCCAACGGAATGAACACGGCCGTGCCGACGGCGGCGACATACTCACCCCACCGCCGCATCAGCCAGAGCCCCACGGCTTCGGTCAGCTCCAAGGCACCGTAGGCGAGCACCCCGAGCGCCACCAGCAGCAGCGTGCTGTCGCGGGTGGTCAGCAGCTGCTCAATGGCGTTGACCGGACCGGTTTCCTGAAGGTCGACCCCCAGGCGATCGGCGATCGGCCTCAACGCCGGAAGGTAGGAGTCGAAGACCTTCTGCAGCGACTCGCGCGCACCCTCGAATCGCCAGACCCCGTACGCCAGGGCGACCAGCAACAGCCCCCGGATGCCGCGTTCAATCGCGAGGAGGCGTAACACGAAGGCGTCCCGAAGCGCCCGACCCCGAAGCACCTCGGGCGCCTGGTCAGCCGGGCCGGAACCGCCCGCGGGGCCCGTGACGTAAGCACCGCACCTCAAGCAGCGCCACGCCGGACCGCTCGGGGCTTGCACCTGCAGTCGCCTTGCCAAGACTTGCTCGGTAGGAGCGTACGTCGCGTGCCCATGCAGGCCGCACGAACGCACCTCCCAGCTGAAACGCTGCCACGGTCTTACCACCCCTCATGATAACGATGGCGAACAGGGGGTGGAGAGCGTCGGGTCCAGGTGCAGATGACCGCCGGGTGCGTGGTCGGACGTGCCGCACCGTGGCGTTCGGAGCTCAACGCCCGGCGACATCGACGCGTCGATGGCCGGTGGGTGAGGGCCAGCGGCGCTTCCACAAGCGGAGCACCGCCTCGACTCGCCGCCAGCGGCGGCTGTGTCTAGCCTGCAGCAATCCGCCCCAGGCTAGACACCGCCACCCCACCGTCCAGGGGTTCACGCTCCTGCTCGACACGACGAGCAAGGAGTGAGGACTTCTGCTTGGCCACCAGCGGGGACCGCCACGTGGCCACTGCGGGGACTCTCCCATGTCCATGGACACGCCCGGGGCCGCCGGCTGTCATTCGCGGGGGGGGTGGCGCCTGACTAACCCCCATTAGGCCTCCATTAGGCCACCATTAGGCCCGGTGCGGGCAACCGCAGGAGGCCCGCCGTGATGAGGGCGTTGACGACGTTGGGACCAGCAGTGTTCGCTTGATGCTCGGTGGTTCCGGAGCGGCGGAGAGCTTCGACTACTAGTCCCTCGGCCTGACGGCGTACCCGGTCTTGTCCATCGGTCGACACTGGTGACTTGCCTTGGGCGAGGTGGTTATCCTCGATGATGGCCGCCGTCGCGAGCCCGTACCAGCCTCGCTGCCACCAAGGGCCGGAGGAGAGGACTCCCTCAAGGGGCACCTTCCCGCCGCACTCGCATCCGGTGCCGTCGGTGGCGTCGTGAAGTTCTCGGGCTTTGACTCGAATGGCTTCTTCGTCGAATGGCGGCGTAGTGGTCATCGCCGGCTCCTCGCGATGGAGCTGAGAGCGGGGATCAAGGCCCGGCCGGGTGCCGCAGCCCTGCCCTGACGGCCGCGGGTCGTCAGCCACGGTGCCCCGGTGTCCATGGTCGATGATGGTGAACATGTCTTCCATCTCCAGCGCTTGCAGGATTCGTCGCAGGGAATTCGGAGGCTGATAGAGGCGTAGCCGGTTTCCCCAGTCACGACGAGCCTGAAGGAGCACGTCTAACCCGGCGCAGTCCATGAACGTGGTGGCGGACAGGTCAACCAGAAGATCGCCCGCGGCCTCCCGTAAGGCTCGGTCGAAGGCGGCGCGCATCAACGGGACCGTGCCCCAGTCAATCTCACCGACCGGCCGGACCACTGTCTCCGGCCCGGTCGGGACGGCGCCAACGGTTAGCGAGTAAGTCATTTCGGCCCCCAAAGCGCATCGGTCGAGCAAGCGCTGCCGGGGTCTGGGGCAACATGACATTCACCCTGCCGTCCACTAATGTACTCCTCCCGCTGCCGAGAAGAACAGATCCGAACAGGACGCCCTGGGATGGCCCAGCGGAGGTGGAGGCCAGTAGCACCCAACGCGACCCGCCCGACGGCCCGCGAGAGTGGTGCGCCCAGGCGGCCGCCGTCAAGGGCCTGGGCAGCTAGCTCGCCACCATGGGGCCCAGATCTCGGACCCCGTGGTCGCGGGGGTCGCACAGCGCCCCGCCGCTCTCAGACTTCAGGGCCGAAGCGGCCTCCGGCCCCGGCACGACGCCGGCACCAGGCCGCCCCACCCGAGACCCTCGCCCACCTCACGCTCACAACCCAGGACCGCGACCACCCTCCGGGGCGTGCTCATCCAGCTGGTCGCGAAGTACGGGGTCCGATGTTTCCCTCGCCGACCACGTCACGGAGCTGGTCGCTCGGCAGCCGCGGAGCTCATCGGCCCGTCGAGGTACCCGTCACCGTGTCCCCCTCCACGTTCACTTTTGTGACGTCGTAGACAGCAAGGGGAAACACGGAACGAGTCCGTCGCCCGTGCGGGGCAAAGCCCCGGTCCCGGCCATGACGTCAACGACCTTGCCGAGCCAGCTCAGGGTCGCCGCAAAGGAAGCTGCCGACCCGCCACGGCCGATCCAGGTTTCCTGCGCTCCGAAGACTGTCGCCTCAGGAGTGCCACCGCACCCTGACCGCCGAACTGGATCGCCCCGGCCACCGCGCCCGCTGGTACACCTAGCCGGGCGAAAGCACCCCGCGGCAGGGCGGCGACCGGTCCGGGCGTCAGGTCGGCGGACAGAGCAGACCCCGAAGCTCGAAGCCCCACGCCCGGCCCCCAGGTACTTGGCCCCGGCCGGGTCAGGGCGGCGGCCCGTGCGGCCCGTAGAAGACCCGGGCCCGGGCCCGTCGGGACGGCTGGGAATAGCACCGCCAAGACGGTTTGAATGCCCGCCTGGAACCACCGCACCGAGCGGGCCGGGCCTGTTGACGAAGACCTCAGTGGTGGCCATCCCGCCCCCGGCCATCCGGAAGAGCGCCACCTGTGGGTCGAGGACGCCCTCCGGGGCGGCCGATGTGGCGGCCGGGGCCAGGATGGTGACCTCTTCGATCTCCTCCCCGAACAGCCAGCGGCAGACGTCGACCTCGTGGACGAGCGAGTCGCGGACGATTATCTCCGAGCGGAACTCGCCCGAGACGGTCTTGTTGCGATGGACGTTGTGCAGCAAGAGGGTTCGGCCGAGCTCACCGGAGTCGAGCAGGATCTTGAGCTCGGCGTACTCGGGGTCGAAGCGGCGCATGAAACCCACCTGGACGAGGGGTCGACTGCCCTTCGCCTCGGCCTCGACAAGGCGGTAGGAGGAGGTGGCGTCCATCGTCAGCGGCTTCTCGCACAGGACCGGCTTGCCTCGCTCGAGACAAGCGAGCACCTGCTCCTCGTGCGCGAAGCCGGGGGAGGCGATGACGACCGCGTCCACGTCGTCGGAGGCCTCCAGCTCGGCGGCGTCGCTCATGCACGCCACGTCCTCGAGCCCGGCCGCCAGCCGCTGCGCGCGATCGGTCGCGGGGTCGGACACGGCGACGAGCCGGGCGCCGGAGATGCGGTGCGTGAGGCGCAGGGCGTGGTCGGCGCCCATCATGCCGACGCCGAGCAGGCCCACCCTGAGGTCGCTCACGCCGGGTCCTCGGCGTCCCACGGCGTGACCAGGGGGCGTTGCTCGCGCTTGTGCTCCTCGTATGCCGCGTAGGCGGCCTGGGTGCTCTCGAGGCCGGACACCGCGCTGACCGGCACGTCCCACCAGGCGCCGGTGTCGGGGGCGGAGACGAACGGGTCGGTCTCGACGTGGATGACCACCGGGCCGCCGTCAGCCGGCCAGGCCTTGGCGTCCTTGACCGCCTGCTCGAGCCCGGCCGCCGAATGCACCTCGATGACGTGGGCACCGAGGCTGCGGGCGTTCGTGGCCAGGTCGATGGGCATCAGGTCGCCCTCGAGCCGGCCGCTCTGCTCGTCGCGGTAGCGGTAGCGGGTGCCGAACCGCTGAGACCCCAACGACTCCGACAGCGAGCCGATCGAGTGGAAGCCGCGGTTCTGCACGAGGACGACGACGACCTTGACCCGTTCCTGCACGGCGGTGACGAGCTCGGTCGGCATCATCAGGTAGCCGCCGTCGCCGACCATGGCGAAGACGTCGCGGTCGGGGTCGGCGAGCCGGATGCCGATCGAGGCCGGCACCTCATAACCCATGCAGGAGTAGCCATACTCGACGTGGTACGCCTTGCGGTCCCGGACCCGCCAGAGCTTGTGCAGGTCGCCCGGCATCGACCCGGCGGCGCAGAGGACGACGTCCCGTGGGTCGGTCAGCTCGTTGACCACGCCGAGGACCTGGCTCTGGGTGAGCAGCCCCTCGGCCAGCTGGTCGGTGACGTCGAACGACGGATGGTAGGCGGCTTCGACCTCGGCGTCCCAGCCGGCCCACAGCGCGGCTTGCCGCTCCCGGTATGCCGCGTCGACGGCATACCCCTTGAGGGCGCCGGTCAGTGCGGTCAGGGCGTCGCGGGCGTCACCGACCACGGGTAGTCCGGCGTGCTTGCCGGCGTCGAACCGGGCGACGTTGAGGTTGACGAACCGAACGCCGTTGTCCTGGAACGCGCTTCGTGAGGCTGTGGTGAAGTCGGTCCACCGGGTGCCGACACCGATGACGACATCGGCCTCGGCGGCGAGGGCGTTGGCTGCCGTCGTTCCGGTCGAGCCGACGGCACCCATGGCCTGCGGGTGTCCGTGGGGGAGGGATCCCTTCCCCGCCTGAGTCTCGCCGACGGGGATGCCCGTGGCGTCGCAGAGCGCACGCAGCGCGTCCTCGGCCTGTGCGTAGTGCACCCCGCCGCCGGCCACGACGAGCGGCTTCCGGGCTGAGCGGATCACCGCTGCGGCGTCGGCCAGGTCGGCGGGGTCGGCCTGCGCCCGGGAGACCCGCCAGACCCGCGGCGCGAAGAGGTCCACCGGCCAGTCGAACGCCTCGGCCTGCACGTCCTGAGGCAGGGCGATGATCACGGCGCCGGTGTCGACGGGGTCGGTGAGGACCCGCATCGCGCCGACGAGCGCGGAGGGCAGCTGCTCGGGCCGGGACACCCGGTCGAAGAAGCGGGAGAGCGGCCGGAACGCGTCGTTGACGGTGACGTCGGCGGCATACGGCTGTTCGAGCTCCTGGAGCACCGGGCTGGCGACCCGGGTGGCGAAGGTGCCGGACGGCAGCAGCAGCACCGGGATCCGGTTGACCGTCGCCAGCGCGGCTCCGGTCAGCATGTTGGTGGAGCCGGGGCCGACCGACGCGGTGCAGGCCCAGGTCTGGAGCCGGTCCTTCTGCTTGGCGTAGGCGACGGCCGTGTGCACCATGGCCTGCTCGTTGCGGGCCAGGACGTAGGGCAGACGGTCGTGGCCCTCGGCGTGCAGCTCGTTCTCGAGCAGCGCCTGGCCGATGCCGGCCACGTTGCCGTGACCGAAGATGCCGAAGCAGCCGGCGAAGAGCTTGTGCCGCTCCCCGTCGCGTTCGGTCCACTGCGCGGCGAGGAACCGGACGACGGCCTGGGCGACGGTGAGCCGCACCGTCTGCTGGTCGGTACGCGTCATCGGGCCCCTCCCAAGGGCAGTCGGGGGTCGACGTCCTGCATCGTCCACGTCTCGCGGACCCAACCGTGCGCCGGGTCGTCGGTGATGAGCCACGCCCGTTCGGCGCCCTCGTGTAATGGCCCGGCCATGACGTTGAGGTAGTAGAGGTCGTAACCGGGCACCGCCATGGCCGGGCCGTGCCAGCCGAAGGGCACGAGGACGACGTCACCGGTACGGACCGCCGTCAGGACGTCGATCTCGCCTCCGGAACCACTGCCGTAGACGCGAAGGAAGCCGTGCGGGTCCGTGCCGTCACGCGCCACCCCACCCTCGACCTGCACCTCGTGGTAGTAGATCTCCTCGAGCTGCGTCTCCTCGCCGGGCCGTTCCTCGTCGTGCTTGTGCGGCGGGTACGAGCTCCAGTTGCCCGCCGGGGTGACGACCTCGCAGGCGATGATCCGCTCGGCGTCGAGCACACCCGGGACGCCGAAGTTGCGCACCTCGCGCGAGCAGTGGCCGGCGCCGCGAAACTCGACCGGCACGTCAGCGGACGCGACGTGGATGGGGTCGAGGTCGTGCACCGACATGATCCCCCGACCCTCGCTGTCGGTGACGTAGGCCCCGCAGACCGCTACCCGTCCGGGGCCCCCACTCGAGCAGGTGATCGTCAGTTCGTGACCACTGGGGACGTACAGGACGTCGGTCGGACCGGTGAACACGGACTCGCGCCCGGCGAGCTCGAAGATCCTCGGCGACCTCGTGGCCCCTAGTTGTCGAACCGACACCTCGTAGCTGCCCGTCAAGGGGACGACGACGACTTCCTCGCCGTCGGCGACCAAGCTGGCGCGCCCGCTGGGTACCATGCTGGTGACGCGCAGCGTGGTGTGCCGCCACCCATCGAGGCGGTCGGTGACGGACACCTGCCAGTCGGTGAAAACGGACCCCCGGGGCACACCCTGGTCGAGGGTGCCGTGCGGGAAGACCCAGTTCATCGTGACGAACCGTGCACGAGGTCGGCAGCGATGTCGACGGCCGCGGCGACGTCACCGTCGGGCGGGTACAGCAGGGCGCGGCCGACGACGAGGCCGCGCACCGACGGCAGCTCGATGGCGCGGCCCCACTCGGCGTAGGTGTCGTGCGGGTCGCCCTGGGGGTCGCCGCCGAGCAGGAGGGTCGGCAGGGTGGTCGCCTCCATGACCCGCGCGAGGTCCTCGACGACGGGGAGCTTGAGCCAGGTGTGAGCGCTCGACGCCCCCAGCCCGGAGGCGACGACGACGGACGTGATGGTCGACTCGGCGTCGAGCAGGTTGACGACGCGGCCGTCGCGTCGCACCGACAGGAACGGCTCGACCATGGCCATGAGTCTCCGCTCGCAGAGGGCGGTGACCGCCGCGGCGCTGGCCTCGAGGGTCGCGGCGGTGCCCGGGTCGTCGAGGCAGATGCGGGTCAGCATCTTGCCGCCGTCGAGCCCGAACCGGTCGATGTCGGCCGCGCGGTAGGCGGTGAAGCGGTCGTCGAGCTCGAACGACGCGCCCTGCAGGCCGCCCCGGTTCATCGAGCCGATGGCGAGCTTCCTGTCGAGGGCACCGAGCAGCAGGAGGTCGTCGAGGATGTCGGGGGTGCCGAGGACTCCGTCGACCCCCGGTCGGGAGACCGCCACGACCAGGCGTTCGAGAAGGTCGGCACGGCGGGCCATGGCCATGCCGTCGCCCCGCACGCCGAGGGCGCCGCGGGCCGGATGGTCGGCGGCGACGACGAGCAGCCGGCCGTCGTCACCGGCCACACCCCGGCGCTGCCGGGTCGCCCAGGAGTCCGCGACCCGCGCGGGCTCGCGCACCCGGATCTCGGTGAGGTCTGCGGCCGAAACGCGGGTGCTCTCGGTGGTCATCGGGCGGCCGCCGGTGCTGCCAGGGAGCCCCTCTGAAGGGCGGCCTCGACCTCGCGCTCCGTGGGCATCGCCGTCGAGCACTCCAGCCGCGAGGCGACGATCGCGCCGGCGACGTTGGCGAACTCCAGGATGCGCCGCAGCGGCCACTCCTCGAGCAGACCGTGGACCAGCGCCCCGCCGAACGCGTCACCCGCGCCGAGGCCGTTGACCACCTGCACCGGGAAGGTCGGCACCTCCACCTGCTCGTCACGGGTGGCGGCCAGCACCCCCTTCGGGCCCTGCTTGACGATCGCCAGCTCGAGACCGCGGTCGAGAAGCGCCGCCGCGGCGCGAGCCGGGTCGGTCTCACCCACCGCCACCTCGCACTCCTCCCGGTTCCCGACCGCGATGGTCACGTGGTCGAGGGCCTTCGAGACGACCGAGCGTGCCTCGTCGGCGTCGGGCCAGAACATCGGACGCCAGTCGAGGTCGAGCACGGTATGCCGCCGGCGCGCTCGGGCCCCCCAGGCCCGGAAGTGCGCGGCGCGGCTGGGTTCCTGCGAGAGGCCGGTGACCGTGGACCAGTAGACGTGTGCGTCCTGAACAGCTCGCAGTGGAAGAGTGTCCGGGTCGATGAGCAGGTCGGGCGCGGTGGGGTAGCGGTAGAAGTAGAGCGGAAAGCTGTCGGGCGGGAAGATCTCGCAGAACGTCACCGGGGTCGGAGGGCCGTCGACCGGCTCGACGAAGACGTCGTCCACACCGAGGGCGCGCAGCTGTGAGGACACGTAGGTCCCGAACGGATCGTGGCCGACACGCGTGATGATGGCGGCACGGTGCCCGTGGCGGGCTGATGCGACCGCCACGTTCGTGGCGCTGCCACCGAGGAACTTCTCGAAGGTGCGAACCTCCGCGAGGCCGACCCCGTGGTCGAGCGGATACAGGTCGACCCCGGTCCGGCCGATGGTGATGACGTCGTAGGGCGACTCGGTGCTCATAATGCGGGGATCTCCTCCATGCGGACAACCCGTCGCTCACGGCGGGACAGCTCGCACGCCTCGGCGATGCGGGATGCCTCCACAGCGTCCTCCACCGTGCAGGGCGAGGGGATACGGCCCTGGGCCACGTCGACGAAGGCGGTCAGCTCGGCGCGATAGGCGGGGCGGAACCGTTCCATGAACGACGAGTGGCGCGGCCCGACGGGGTAGGTCGCGCCCGCCTCGGCCGACGTCACGGCGAGGGAGTCGTCGTAGCCGACGCCCAGCGTGCCGTCGTTGCCGGCCACCTCCATCCGGACGTCGTGGCCGGCCCCGTGGTAGCGCGTGGCGGTGAGCGTGACGAGGGTGCCGTCGTCGAGGGTCAGCAGCGCGGCGGCGGTGTCGACATCGCCGGCGTCGGAGAAGAAGGAGGCGCCCTTGTTGGCTCCGGTCGCGAAGACGGACTCGACCTCGTGGCCCGTGACGAACCGGACGATGTCGCAGTCGTGGATCGAGCAGTCGCGGAAGAGGCCCCCACTGGTCGGGATGTAGGCCGCGGGCGGCGGCGCCTGGTCGTGCGTGCCGACCCGGACGGAGTGGACGAACCCCAGCTCACCGTCGGCCACCGCCCGAGCGACCCTCCGATAGCCGGCGTCGAAGCGTCGCTGGAACCCGACGTGCACGGGCACGTCAGTCGCCCGCACCTCCTTGGCCAGAGCGATGCCCTCCTCGAGAGTGCCGGCGAGCGGCTTCTCGCAGAAGCTGGGGATGTGCGCCTCGATCCCCTGGCGGATCAGCGGCGCGTGCCCAGGCGTGGCAACGGCGATGACGAATCCGTCGATCCCGGAAGCGAACAGGTCGGCTGGTGACGCGGCGTACCCCACGCCCAGTCGGTCGGCGACGGCACGGGCGGCGCTGGTGTCCAGGTCGGTGACGACGACCTCGGCCACCCCCTCGAGCTCCCGCAGGGTCTCGGCGTGGAACGCGCCGATGCGGCCGACGCCCGCCAGTCCGATGCGCATCCTGCTCCTGCTGCTGTTGACGATGGTGCAGCGAGGGCTGCGGGCAAGAAGGACCGGGGTGTCGTCCTTGGTGACCGATGGTCGCAACAGTGGCGCGCAGGTGTCAAGCAAATGTCCGGACATTAGGATATTCGCCGCGATGATGATCCACACCACTACCGGCACTCCACGACGTCGCAGCGCCGGTCGTAGCGGCCTGAGGGTTGCTGCCGCGACCCAAATGCCGCTACGACTGCCGCTTCGACCAGGGTCAGCGGGTCAGCGGGTCAGGGACATCGTGCGATGCCGCTCGTCGAAGGCGGACAGGAGGCCGAGCATCCGCGTAGAGACGCTGGCTCCGGGGTCGAGGTGTCGCCCGCCGTGGCCGTCCTTCCACTGCGTGGAAGGACATCCTCGAGGCCTCGGTGAGGGCGGGCCTACGGTGGCCTTATGAGCACTGCCGCCCCGATCGACGGCGATGTCGAGGGATCACCGGTTCCGCAGTCCTGCGACACCGCCGCCTCGACACAGGCCGAGGTGAGCCGCGAGATCGGCGACATCGGGCAGGCCTACCGAGCCGCCGGCGGCCACGGCACGGTCGAGACCCAGCCGCGGGTGGACTACCCGCCTTACCGCAGCAGCGTCCTGAGGCACCCCACGAAGGACCTGCAGCAGGTGGACCCCGAGACGATCGAGCAGTGGGCGCCGTGCTTCGGTGAGCGCGACGTGCATCCGCTCGAGGCTGACCTCACGATCCAGCGCGGCGGCGAGCCGCTCGGTGAGCGCATCGTCGTCACCGGGCGGGTCGTTGACGGCGACGGTCGACCCGTCGCCCGCCAGCTCGTCGAGATCTGGCAGGCCAACGCCGGCGGCCGCTACATCCACCAGCGCGACCAGCACCCGGCCCCGCTGGACCCACACTTCACCGGGATGGGCCGCTGCCTCACCGACGTCGACGGCACCTACCGGTTCCAGACCATCAAGCCCGGCCCCTATCCGTGGAAGAACCACGACAACGCGTGGCGCCCGGCGCACATCCACTTCTCGCTGTTCGGCACCGACTTCACGCAGCGGATGGTCACCCAGATGTACTTCCCGGGTGACCCGCTCTTCGCCCTCGACCCGATCTACCAGGCGATCGTCGACCAGGACGCCCGCGACCGGCTCGTGGCGACCTACGACCACGACCTCACCCAGCACGAGTGGGCCACCGGCTACCGCTGGGACATCGTCCTCACCGGGAGCCAGCGCACCCTGACGGAGGAGGACGCATGAGCCGTCTCGCGCCCACCCCGGGCCAGACCGTCGGGCCGTTCTTCGCCTACGCGCTCCCGTTCGAGCGCGACAACGAGCTCGTCGCCCCCGGGCGGGCTGACGCGGTCCGACTGCACGGGCGGGTCCTCGACGGGCACGGCCAGCCCGTGCCCGACGCCCTGCTCGAGCTGTGGCAGGCCGCGCCCGACGGGTCGGTCCTGCAGGAGCCGGGGTCGCTGCGCCGCGACGGGTGGTCGTTCACCGGGTGGGGCCGCGCCTCCTCCCGCGACGACGGCGAGTATGCGTTCACGACCCTGCGTCCCGGGCCGACCGAGGCCGGGGCGGCCCCCTTCTTCGCCATCACCGTCCTGGCCCGCGGCCTGCTCAACCGGCTGTTCACCCGGGCCTACCTGCCCGAGGACACGGTGGCGCTCGAGGCGGACCGTCTGCTGTCCGCCTTGACCCCCGACCGGCGCGCCACGCTCCTGACGACCGCCGACGAGCACGGCTACGTCTTCGACGTGCGGCTGCAGGGGGACGACGAGACGGTGTTCCTGAGGTACCCCGGCCAGTGAGCGACCTTTTCTGGCCCGGCGACGAACGGGCGGGGTCGCTGATGACCCAGCAGGCCCTGCTCGACGCCATGGTCGCGGTCGAGGAGGGCTGGCTCGCCGCGCTCGTCTCGGCGGGGGTCGCGCCGCCCTCGGCCGAGGCCGACCTCAAGGAGCTGGTCACGGGCGCCGACATCGAGGCCGTCGCGACCGGTGCCGAAGGTGGCGGGACCCCCGTCATCCCGCTCCTTCGCCTGCTGCGTCAGCGGATCCGGCCCGTGAACGAGGACGCCGCCACCTGGCTGCACCGTGGGCTGACGAGCCAGGACGTCGTCGACACCGCGCTGATGCTCTGCGTGCGCGACGTGCTCGACCGAGTGGACGACGAGCTCGCAACCCAGGTGTCGACGCTGACGGAGCTCGCCGACGTCCACCGCGGATCGATCATGGTCGGCCGGACCCTGACCCAACACGCGGTGCCGATCACGTTCGGGCTCAAGGCTTCTGGCTGGCTCGACGGCATCCTCGATGCGGCGGCGGCCGTCTGGTCCGTCCGGGCGAGGCTCGCGGTCCAGGCCGGTGGAGCCGCCGGCACGCTGGCCGCCGCGGCCGAGCTCGTGCTGGTCGGCGGAGCGGCCGACCCAGTCGCCGTTGCCGAAGGGCTGGTGACGACGCTGGCCGCCGGGCTCGACCTCGAGGGCCGGACCTCGTGGCATACCTCCCGCGGCGCGGTGACCAGGGTCGGTGACGCCCTGGTCTCCTGCACCGACGCGTGGGGACGGGTGGCGGCCGACGTCACCACGCTCTCCCGCCCCGAGATCGGCGAGCTGGGCGAGCCCGTCGCGGCCGGCCGGGGCGGGTCGTCGACGATGCCGCAGAAACGGAACCCCGTGCTCTCCGTCCTGGTGCGCCGCGCCGCGATCGCGGCGCCCGGTCTCGGCTCCACCCTGCACACCGCGTCGGCGCTGGCCGTCGACGAACGGCCCGACGGGGCCTGGCACGCCGAGTGGGCCACGCTGCGCACGCTCTCGCGCTACGCCGTCGTCGCCGCGGATCAGACCACTGAGCTGCTCACGGGGCTCAGGGTCGACAGCGCGCGGATGCGCGACCGGGTCACGGCCGAGGCCGAGTCGCTGCTCGCCGAGCGGCGCAGCGTCAGCGGGCCGGATGCCGACCTGGACCCCGCGACCTATCTCGGGGTGACCGGTGCCACCATCGACGCGGCGCGGGCCCGTGCCGCCACCTACCTGGAGGATCGGTCGTGACCGCGCTCCGTCTGACCGCCTCCCAGCTCAGTGCCCCGATGGGCGACGACGGGCTCAAGCCGCTCCTCGTCCTCGGTCCGTCGCTCGGCACCGGGGCCGTGGGGCTCTGGGCCGCCTGCGCCGCGCACGTCGCCGACCGGTTCCACGTGGTCGCCTGGGACCTGCCCGGCCACGGCGCGAGCCATGACCCGGCCCCGCAGGCCTTCGACATGGGTGACCTCGCCGCTGCCGTCCTCGCCATCGTCGACGCCGTGCAGACGGAGCGGGGCGAGCCGGCCGGCCCGTTCGCCTACGCCGGCGACTCCGCGGGCGGCGCGGTCGGCCTCCAGCTCCTCCTTGACGCTCCTGACCGCATCCGCGCGGCCGTCCTGCTGTGCACCAGCGCGGCGTTCGGGGCCATGGCCGGGTGGGACGAGCGCGCGCGCACCGTGCGGACGTCCGGCACGGCTGCGGTCGTCGAGCAGTCGGCGAGGCGCTGGTTCGGGTCCGGGTTCCTCGACCACCTCGCCGAGCAGGGCGCGAGCCTGCTGCACGCGCTGCAGTCGGTCGACGACGAGGGCTACGCCCAGGTCTGCGAGGCACTCGCGCGGTTCGACGTGCGCGACCGCCTCGGCGAGATCACCGCGCCGGTGCTGGCGGTGGCCGGTTCCGACGATGTCGCCACGCCCCCGGACCACCTCGAGGCGATCGCTCACCGGGTGCAGCACGGCCGGTCGGTGGTCCTCGACGGCGTTGGCCACCTGGCCCCCGCGGAGGAGCCCTCCGTCGTCGCCAAGCTCCTGGCCCAGCACCTCGGTCAGGCCGCCGCCGCGCGGCCCTTCGTCGACGACGGGCCGGGCCCCGCCGCTGCCTCCGACAGCGACGCGCTGCTGGCCGCGGGGATGCAGGTGCGCCGGCAGGTGCTCGGCGACGCCCACGTCGACCGGGTGAACGCCGCAGTCACCGATCTCACCCGCGAGTTCCAGGAGCTCATCACCCGGTATGCGTGGGGCACGATCTGGACCCGCCCGGGGCTCGACCGGCAGAGCCGGTCCATGATCACCCTGACGGCGCTCATCGCCCGCGGCCACCACGAGGAGCTGGCGCTCCACCTGAGAGCCGCCCGACGCAACGGGCTCACCGACGACCAGATCCGCGAGGTGCTGCTGCAGAGCGCCATCTACTGCGGGGTGCCCGGCGCCAACACCGCCTTCCGGATCGCGCAGCAGGTCCTGGCCGAACCACCCCCCGAGCTCGACAAGGAGCACCCGTCATGACCAATCCCTCGGCGTCCATGGCGTCCTCGGCATCCATGGCTTCCTCTGCTCCCTCGGCATACGTCTACGCGGCCGCCCGCACCCCGTTCGGCCGGTTCAACGGCGGCCTGAGCACGGTGCGTCCCGACGACCTGGCCGCCGTGGCCCTCAAGGGCGTGCTGGCCAAGACCGCTGACCTCGACCCGCAGGACATCGGTGACGTGTTCTGGGGCAACGCCAACGGCGCAGGCGAGGACAACCGCAACGTCGGCCGGATGGCCGTCCTCCTGGCCGGCCTGCCGGTCTCGGTGCCGGCGACGACGGTCAACCGGCTCTGCGGGTCGAGCCTCGACGCGGCGATGATGGGCTCGCGGGCCATCGAGACCGGTGACGCCGACGTCGTCGTCGTCGGCGGGGTCGAGTCGATGACCCGGGCCCCCTGGGTCCTGCCCAAGCCGGCCAAGCCCTTCCCCGCCGGAGACATGACCGCCGTCTCGACGACCCTTGGCTGGCGCCTCGTCAACCCGGCCATGCCAGCGGAGTGGACCGTCTCGCTCGGCGAGGCCAACGAGCAGCTCCAACAGAAGTTCGCGATCTCCCGCGGGCGCCAGGACGCCTTCGCCGCCCGCTCGCACCGGCTCGCCGAGGCGGCCTGGACCGAAGGGTTCTACGACGACCTGACCGTCACCGTGCCCGGGACCGAGCTGACCCGCGACGAGTCCATCCGGCCCGGCACCAGCGTCGAGAAGCTGGCGACGCTCAACCCGGCGTTCCGCAAGGACGGCAGCATCACCGCCGGCAACGCCTCCCCGCTCAACGACGGGGCCTCGGCGCTCGTCCTCGGGTCACGCGCGGCCGGTGTGCGGATCGGGACGGCTCCACTCGCCCGGGTCGCCGGCCGGGCCGCCGCTGCTCTCGAGCCTCAGATGTTCGGGTACGCGCCGGTCGAAGCGGCGGAGAAGGCGTTGCGCCGCGCGGGGATCGGGTGGTCCGACGTCGGTGCGGTCGAGCTCAACGAAGCCTTTGCGGTGCAGTCGCTCGCCTGCGTCGACGCGTGGGGCATCGACCCCGAGATCGTCAACACCCGGGGCGGGGCGATCGCCATCGGTCACCCCCTGGGCGCGTCCGGTGGCCGCATCCTCGGCACCCTGACCAAGGTCATGCGTGATGGTGGCCACCGCTGGGGGGTCGCGGCGATCTGCATCGGCGTCGGTCAGGGCCTGGCGGTCGTCCTCGAGAACGCGGACGCCTGATGGCGAGGTGCTCGGTCGTCACCGACGCCGACGAGGCGGTCGCCGGGATCCCCGACGGGGCCACGGTGCTCATCGGCGGGTTCGGCATGGCCGGGATGCCGGTCGATCTCATCGACGCCCTCATCCGGCAGGGCGCCTCCGGCCTGACCGTGGTGAGCAACAACGCCGGTAACGGCGACACCGGGCTGGCCGCGCTGCTAGATGCCGGCCGGGTCACCAAGGTGGTCTGCTCGTTCCCCCGACAGACCGCCTCGTGGGTCTTCGACGGGCTGTACCGCGACGGGAAGGTCGACCTCGAGGTCGTTCCGCAGGGCAACCTCGCGGAGCGGATGCGCGCCGCCGGCGCGGGGATCGGCGCCTTCTTCTGCCCGACCGGGGTCGGCACGCCGCTGGCCGAGGGAAAGGAGACGCGCACCATCGACGGCCGCGACTACGTGCTGGAGTATCCCATCCGCGGTGACGTCGCCCTGATCAGGGCCCATGTCGCCGTCGCCATGGGCAACCTGGTCTATCGCAAGACCGCCCGCAACTTCGGGCCGGTGATGGCGGCGGCGGCCGCCCTGACCGTGGCGGAGGTCTCCCGGGTCGTCCCGGTCGGTGACCTCGACCCCGAGAGCGTCGTCACACCGAGCATCTTCGTCAACCGCGTGCTCGACACCTCGGGCCATCAGAGCCACCAGGGTCGCCAGGCACGGCACGGCCAGGAGGCGTCATGACCACCCCCCTCGTCGACGAGCACACCGCCGTGCCCGACCCGCCCCAGCAGACGGTCGAACACCTCGACCGTGGCCCACTCAGCCGGCAGGAGCTCGCGGCCATGGTGGCGCGGGACATCCCACCCGGCTCCTACGTCAACCTCGGGATCGGCCAACCGACCACGGTCGCCGACTACCTCGACGGCGACAGCGGGGTCGTCCTGCACACCGAGAACGGCATGCTCGGCATGGGGCCGGCCGCCGTCGGCGACGAGATCGACACCGACCTGACCAACGCCGGCAAGATCCCCGTGACCGAGCTTCCGGGGGCGTCGTACTTCCACCACGCCGACTCGTTCGCCATGATGCGTGGCGGTCACCTCGACGTCTGCGTCCTCGGCGCGTTCCAGGTCTCCGCGCGGGGCGACCTGGCGAACTGGCATACCGGCGCACCCGACGCGATCCCCGCGGTCGGAGGGGCCATGGACCTGGTCATCGGCGCGAAGTCGGTCTTCGTCATGATGACGCTGTTCGCCAAGGACGGGTCGGCCAAGCTCGTCGCGGACTGCACCTACCCCCTCACGGGCGTCGGCTGCGTCGCCCGGGTCTACACCGACGTGGGCCTGTTCCTCATGGGGCCGGACGGCGACAGGTCGGTAGCTGTGGCGGAGACCTTCGGCACCAGCGTCGCCGACCTCCAGGCCCGGATGACCGTCCCCCTCGTGCGGATCGAGGACCGCACGTGACCGACCCGCCGGTGGTCCCGGTCTTCTTCCTCTCGGACAGCACCGGCATCAGTGCCGAGACGATGGGCAACGCGCTGCTCATCCAGTTCCCGCAGCTGCGGTTCGAGCGCCGGCTCATCCCCTTCATCAGCACGCCCGAGGAGGCGCGGCGGGTCGTCGCCATCCTCGACGAGGCCGCCGACGGCCCGGTCACACCGATCGCCTTCACCACGGCCGCCACCAACGAGATCCGGGAGGTCCTGCTGACGACCCGGTGTCCGACGATCGACTTCTTCGAGCTGCACGTCACCCGGGTCGAGGAGATCTTCGGCGTGCCCGCCGCCCGGGTGGCCGCGCAGCTGCACGGGGTTGGCGACGTCCAGCGCTACAACGCCCGGATGGCGGCCATCGAGTACTCCATCGAGCATGACGACGGCCAGAGCCTGCGGGCCATGGACCGGGCCGACGTCATCCTCATCGCGCCGTCGCGGTGCGGGAAGACGCCGACGACGATGTACCTCGCCCTCCAGCACGGCCTGTTCGTCGCCAACTACCCGCTCGTCGAGGAGGACCTCGAGGGCACTGAGCTGCCGCGGCCCATCAAGCACCTGCGGGACCGCTGCATCGGCATGCTGGCGACCCCGGGCCGGCTGTCGGAGGTCCGCCAGCAGCGGCGACCCAACTCGCGGTACGCCTCGCTCGAGCAGTGCACCTTCGAGCTGCGCCGCGCCGAGGCCCTCTACACCGCCAACCGGATCCCGGTGATCAACTCCACTACCCGCTCGGTGGAGGAGATGTCTACCCTCATCGTCCAGACCTTCGCGACGCGCGCCCGCGCGAGCGCACCGCGCGGACCCAGCAAAGGAGCCAGCTCATGAGCGAGCACACCGTCGAGGACCAGGGACCAGCCGCCCAGAGCTCCGAGGTGCGGTGGTTCTCCCAGCTCGGGATGGCCGACCTCGAGGACGTGGGGGGCAAGAACGCGTCGCTGGGCGAGATGATCAGCAACCTCGCCTCGGCCGGGGTACGCGTGCCCGACGGGTTCGCGACGACCGCCCAGGCGTATCGCGACTTCATCGGCCAGGAGGGGCTGGCGACAAGGATCGTCGAGCTGATGTCCGGGCTCGACACCGACGACGTGTTGGCGCTGGCTCGGGTGGGCGATCAGGTGCGGACGGCGATCATCGAGCAACCGCTCCAGCCGGCTCTGGAACAGACGATCCGGGCGGCCTACGAGACCCTCACGGAGGGCAGCGGTGAGGACGCGTCGTTCGCGGTGCGCTCGTCGGCGACCGCTGAGGACCTGCCGGATGCGTCCTTCGCCGGGCAGCAGGAGACCTTCCTCAACATCAAGGGCATCGACGCGGTGCTGCGGGCGGTGCACGAGGTGTTCGCGTCCCTCTATAACGACCGGGCCATCGCCTACCGGGTGCACCACGGGTTCGACCACGAGGCCGTCGCGCTGTCGGCGGGGGTGCAGAAGATGGTGCGTTCGGATGTCGGCGCCGCCGGCGTCCTGTTCACCATGGACACCGAGTCGGGCTTCGACGACGCCGTGTTCGTCACCGCCGCCTACGGTCTGGGCGAGGGCGTCGTCCAGGGCGCGGTCAACCCCGACGAGTGGTACGTGTTCAAGCCTGCGTTGCGAACCGGGAAGAAGGCCGTCCTGCAGCGCGGGGTCGGTGCCAAGGCCACCAAAATGGTGTTCACCGACGATCCGGCGGTCGGGAGGACCACCGAGTTCGTCGACGTCGAACTGGCCGAGCGGACCCGCTTCTCCCTCACCGACGACGAGGTCGAGGAGCTGGCCCGCCACGCGCTGACCATCGAGGAGCACTACGGCCGCCCGATGGACATCGAGTGGGGCAAGGACGGTGTCGACGGTGAGCTCTACATCCTGCAGGCCCGGCCCGAGACGGTGCAGTCCCGCCGGTCGGCGACGACCATGGAGCGCTACCGGGTCAACGAGAAGGGCGAGGTCATCGTCGAGGGCCGCGCCATCGGCCAGAAGGTCGGCGCCGGAGCGGTGCGGCTGCTGAGGTCGGCCGACCAGATGAGCGAGTTCAACGCCGGCGAGGTCCTCGTCGCCGACATGACCGACCCCGACTGGGAACCGATCATGAAGCGGGCGTCGGCCATCGTCACCAACCGGGGTGGCCGCACCTGCCACGCCGCGATCATCGCCCGCGAGCTCGGCATCCCCGCCGTCGTCGGCACCGGTTCGGCGACCAAGGACCTCAAGGACGGTCGAGAGGTGACCGTCTCCTGCGCCGAGGGGGACACCGGGTTCGTCTACGAGGGCATCCTCGACTTCGCGGTGGACGAGACCGACCTCGGCGCCATGCCGGAGATCCCGGTCGGCATCATGATGAACGTCGGCACGCCCGACCAGGCGTTCTCCTTCTCGCGACTGCCCAATAGGGGGGTCGGCCTGGCCCGGCTCGAGTTCGTCATCAACCGCCAGATCGGCATCCACCCCAAGGCGCTGCTCGACCTCGCGGCCGGCACGCTGGAGCAGGACGACCCCGAGCTGGCGCAGCAGGTCACCGCCGCCATCGCGGCATACCCCGGACCCCGCGAGTTCTTCGTGCAACGCGTCGCCGAGGGCGTCTCGATGATCGCCGCGGCGTTCGCCCCCAAGCCGGTCATCGTGCGGATGAGCGACTTCAAGTCCAACGAGTACGCCAACCTCGTCGGCGGCCCGCGCTACGAGCCGCACGAGGAGAACCCGATGATCGGCTACCGCGGCGCGTCGCGGTATCTCTCGGAGGACTTCGCCGAGTGCTTCGCGATGGAGGCCGAGGCTCTCAAGTACGTCCGCGACGAGATGGGTCTGACCAACGTGAAGGTCATGATCCCGTTCGTGCGCACCGTCGCCGAGGCCGAGGGCGTCGTCGCGCTCCTGGCCGAGCACGGTCTGGTCCGGGGCGAGCGCGAGCTGCAGGTCATCATGATGTGCGAGCTGCCCTCCAACGCCGTGATCGCCGACCAGTTCCTCGAGCACTTCGACGGGTTCTCGATCGGCTCCAACGACATGACGCAGCTCACGCTCGGGCTGGACCGCGACTCCGGCCTGGTGGCCGCCGGCTTCGACGAGCGTGACCCCGCGGTGCTCTTCATGCTCGACGCCGCGATCACCGCCTGCAAGAAGGAGGGCAAGTACGTCGGCATCTGCGGTCAGGGCCCGTCCGACCACCCCGACCTCGCGCTGTGGCTCATGGAGCGGGGCATCGACACCTTGTCGCTGAACCCCGACACCGTCGTCGACACCTGGCTCGCCCTCAGCCGGGCCTGAGCCCAGGTGAAGGGCCCCCACCGGCGCGATGCCGGTGGGGGCCCTTCTTGTGTCCGAGCGGTTACTTCTTCGGGGCGACGAGGACCACCATCTGGTTGCCCTGGTTGCCGTCGCTGAGGACCTTGATCGTCGTGCCGGTCTTCGGCACGTCAACGCTGTACCAGCCCGGCTGGTAGCGGCCCTGGTGGTTCGGGGTCGTGGCGTGCTGGTCGGCGTTGTACCACCAGGTCTTGGTGTCGCCGAACAGCGGCTGGGCCGGCTTGGACGCGATGGTGCCCGCAACACCGTTGTTGTGGAGCGTGATCGCATCCGTCTTCTCGAGCCCGAAGGTCGAGTCGTAGGACAGGATCCGCGGCCGCATCAGGGTGCCGTCCGGCCAGTGGCTGAACTCCGGGTGGGCGTCCACGGGCAGGATCAGCCCGTGACCGGGGTGCTCACCGACGTTGTTGTCGGCGTAAGAGGTGTCCCAGTAGCTGATCAGCAGCCCGTTCTGGTACGGATAGGTCTCCACCCAGTCCGGCCGGGTGTTGACGTAGCCGAAGTTGTACGCCGTCTTCAGGCTCGCGTCGTAGCCGTCGTACTGACGGTTCTCGGCGATGTACGCGTTGAAGAACGTGCGGATCACGGTGGCCGACGTCGCCCGGAAGCCCTCGGCCTGGTTGGAGGCGTACGTCCACCCGGTGTCGGTCTCGGCGCCGTCGAGCGGCTGGCCCGGGATCTGGATGGCGTCGATCTGGAAGCCCGGCGGCGGGGTGGTGACCCCAGGCTGGCCCACCTGCGCGACGTCCTGCCAGTAGCGGAACTGGATCTGCACCGTCTTGCCGGCCCAGGCCGATCAGCTGCGTCCAGGTGGCCTGCACGCCGGTGATGCCGTTGCCGAAGTTCTGCCCGTTGGGATCCGTCGTGCGCGACAGGTTGGTCAGGACGTTGGTGAACGTCGCGCCCCCGTCGGCGGAGACCCGAAGGTAGGCGTAGTCCCAGTCCTCCTCGATGTTGTACCGGACCTGGGCGGTCAGGTCCGTTGCGGAGGCGGGCAACGTGACCGTCTTGGTCATTGTCGTGTCGATCTCGTCGGCCGCACCGCTGTAGTAGAGCTTCTGGCCCTCGTAGGGGCTACCCAGCTCAAGCGGAATCTCCTTGTCGGGCAGCGTCGTGATCAAAGCCTGGGCCTTCTTCGTCGCCGGGACGTTGGGGCCGAGGGTGTGGATGGAGCGTTCACCGCCCTTCGCCGTGTCGTAGAACGGACCGAACTTCCCCTGGGGCTGGAGCCATCCCAGCTGGAGCAGCTCCCACGCGCCGAGGTCCGTCGGGGCGTCGCCGATGCCGTTGGGGCTGCCGTCGCCGATGTTGGCCCCCAAGGACATCAGGGTCCAGAACGCGGTGGAGTTCTCGGCGCCACCGGTGTTGCCGGAGGTGTCGTAGAGGTCGGGCAGGCCGAGGTCGTGACCGAACTCGTGCGCGAAGACGCCGAGTCCGCCGTTCTCCGGCTGCATCGTGTAGTCGTAGACATACATGCCCGTGGGGTTGTTGGGCACCAGCGTGCTCGAGACGATGCCCCCGTTGCTGCCCACGTCGACGCCGGCCCCGAGGGGCCCCCCGGCCTGCAGGCCGGCTGACGACCGGTGGCTCCAGATGGCGTCGGTGCCGTAGGTCGGGTCACCCGCCGCCTCGTCACCACCCGCGTGGACGATCTGGAAGTGGTCGATGACCCCGTCGGGCTCGTCGAAGTTGCCGTCGCCGTCGATGTCGTAGCGGTCCTGCTGGTCGAACGTCTTGAGGTACGCGGTGATCTGAGCCATGGTCTGGCCCGACTTCAGCTGCGCGTCGACCCACATGGCCAAGGCGTCGCGCACGAGTGCCTTGCTGGTGTTGCAGACGATGCTGCCGCAGTAGTTGCGGCCGTAGAGTGCCTCGTTGAACGGCACCTTGACCCACTCGGTGACGTCACCGTCGACCGAGTAGCGACCCGACGACTGACGCTCGTAGTAGGCCGCCATCCGGGTGAAGTACATGTTGTCGTAGTGCGCCCGGTTGTAGTCCTTCTGCCACAGCGTGGAGTTGTCCACGGTCCGGTCCGGCTGGGGGATCTGGTTGTGCAGCGGGCCGTCGAACCGCACCGGATCGGGGTCCGGGGTGGTCGTCGCGTCCGCGAACCGGGCGTCGGGGTAGCGCTGGTCGCCGAACTCGACGAGGACGACGAAGATCCGGTCCTCGCCCTCCCTCTCGAGCTCGACGTAGTGCCCCTTGGAAAGCTCGGCGACCTTGCCCTGTGCCTCCGGCTTGCCGGCCAGTCGCTGCTCGAGCGCTCGCTGCCGCAGGGCATCCTGTTTGACCGCCTGCGGTGGTCGGAGGTTGTCGAGCCCCTTTGCCTGACCGGAGCCGGGGCCGTCCGTCGGGGGTGCGGCCTGGGCCGGTGTCGCGGCATACCCCGCGGCGACCAGACCCGCCGCGGCGATGGCGCCGATGGCGCCCCGCACAGTGGATCGCAGTGAGAGCTTCACGGATGTCCGTTCCTGACGGTGAGGGGATGGGAACCGTCGTGCGAACGGGGTCGACAACCGGGGGACCGAATCGCGCACAACCGGCACAGTCAATGGCCGGATTTCCAGCATGACCAGGGTGGGTGACGCGTTATGGAATCGTTACGTAAACTCAGCAATTTCACAGGCGAAACTGCAGCTCGTCACACCCTGTTCCGGTAGCCCTTCGAGTCCTGTCCCTTTGTCCGACGCACGCCGCGGTCACGCCGGGACGGCGGCCCCGGCGGGTCGCTCTTGTGCCGGTATGCCGGTGCCGCCACGATGGGCCTGCTGCCGCCGATCGGCGGAGTTCACACAACGCGGTGAAGGAGATCGGTATGGCTGTTCAGGTCAACCTGTCGAAGGGGCTCGACAAGGCCTACGAGGGCTCGAGCGTCAAAGAGATCCTCGACGCGCCCCCGTCCGCGCTCGCCGGCCTGACCGAGAAGCACGACGAGGCGTTCAAGGGTCTGGGCATCAAGACGGTGCGCGACCTCGGCACCAACAAGTACTTCGCCCTGGCCGGCGTCCTCGCCGCCCTCGAGGGCAAGGAAGGCTGACCCGCCGGACGCGAGCTCGCCCACGCCGCAGGGCCGCCCCCCTGGTGGGGGGCGGCCATGTGCGGGTGTGCGGCGCCGTCGAGCGCCGCGCTCCGGTCAGGCGGCCGGCGTCTGGATGGCCGAGATGTCGAACTCCAACGTGACCTTGTCGCTGACGAGGACCCCGCCGGTCTCCAGCGTGGCGTTGAAGGCCAGGCCCCACTCGCCACGGTTGATGACAACCGAGCCCTCGAAGCCGGCGCGCAGGTTACCGAACGGGTCGCGCGCGGTGCCGGCCTCCTCGAAGGCGATCGTGACGGACTTGGTCGTGGCGTTGATGGTGAGGTCGCCGGTGATGTTCCAGTCGGCGCCGTCACGCTCCACGTCGGTGGAGACGAAGGTGACCGCGGGGTAGTTCTCGACGTCGAAGAAGTCGGGGGTCTTCAGGTGGCCGTCGCGCTGCGCGTTGCCTGTGGTGACGCTCGCAGCCTGGATGGTCACGTTGACGTGGGAAGCAGACGGGTTGGCGGCGTCGACGTGGGCCGAGCCCTCGAACTCGTCGAACTGGCCGCGGACCTTCGTCACCATCGCGTGCCGGGCGGAGAAGCCGATGCGAGTATGCGAGGGGTCGAGGACGTAGTCGCCGGAGATGTCGTCCAGCAGCCGGCTGTCGTCGGCGACGGCGGTGGACGTACGGTTGAAGAGTGCCATGGGAGGGTCCCTCTCGAGTGGTGGATCGTGGCTTGTTGAAGTTTCAACCAACTTACCTCGAGATCCATTCCCGGCACAATGAGGGCATGCCGCCGCCGTCCCACCTGCTCCCCCCCGCCGAGCTCGCGTCCCTGGTCGACCGAGTGCTCGCCCGACTGACCGCACGTGAGCCGGAGGCGAAGGGGCCCCTGCTCATCGGCATCGCGGGAGCTCCAGGGGCCGGCAAGACGACGCTCGCCGAAAACCTCGTCGAGGCGCTCGGCGAGGAGCTCGGCGGACTCGGCGGGGGACCGGTCGCCCCTCCTGTCCCTGCCGTCGCCCACCTGCCGATGGACGGGTTCCACCTCGCCGACGTGCAGCTGGAGGCACTCGGCCTGCGCGGCCGCAAGGGCGCGCCCGAGACCTTCGACGCCCACGGCTTCCTGGCGACCCTGCGCCGGCTGCGATCGGATGAGCCGGCCATCGTCTACGTTCCCGGCTTCGAGCGCGACCTCGAACAGCCCGTCGCCGCGTCCATCGCGCTCCCGCCGACAGTCCGGGTCGTCGTCAGCGAGGGGAACTACCTCCTCGTCGACATCGAGCCGTGGCCCCAGGTGCGGGGACTGTTCGACGAGGTGTGGTTCGTCGACCTGCCCGACTCGGAGCGGCTGCATCGGCTCGTGCTGCGGCATACCCGGTTCGGCAAGGACGCCGACCAGGCCCGGTCGTGGGCGCTCGGCCCGGACCAGGCGAACGCCGAGCTCGTCCTGGCGTCACGGGCCCACGCAGATCTGGTGATCACCGCGCCGGACCGCCCAGACGCCGTCGACTCGCGCTGACGGCCGCCGGTGGTCACAGGTGAGGCCGGACGTCCACGGCACGGACGCGACCGCCTCGCCCGTGGCGGTCGGCGCGGCATACTCGGGAGCAACCCCGACCCCACCAGGAGGCGACGATGCCATCCGACCGCCAGCCCGCACTCGCGCAGTCCTCCGGTGAGACCGATGTCTCTCTCATCGAGCAGACGATCGGGGACAACCTCGACGCCACGGCAGCGCGGTGGCCCGACCGCGAGGCCCTGGTCGACGTCGCGGCCGGCCGGCGCTGGACCTGGTCCGAGCTGGTCCGCGACGTCGACCAGGTCGCTCGCGGGCTCGTGGCGGCGGGCCTGGTCACCGGCGACCGGGTCGGCATCTGGGCACCCAACTGCGCCGAGTGGACCCTGGTGCAGTACGCCACGGCGAAGGTCGGTGTGGTCCTCGTCAACCTCAACCCGGCGTACCGCACGCATGAGCTGCGGTACGTGCTCGACCAGGCCGGGATCAGGATGCTGGTGGCCGCGCCGTCCTTCAAGACCAGCGACTACGCCGCGATGATCGAGGAGGTGCGGGCCGACCTTCAGGCGAAGGGACTCCTGGAGCAGGTGGTCCTCATCGGCCGCGACAGCTGGGATGCGCTGCTCGCCGGGGCGTCCGAGGTCACGGCCGAGCAGCTGGCCGACATCCAGTCGGGCCTGGACCACCACGACGCCATCAACGTCCAGTACACCTCGGGCACGACGGGCTTCCCCAAGGGCGCGACCCTGAGCCACCGCAACATCCTCAACAACGGGTTCTTCGTGGGCGAGCTGTGCCGCTACACCGAGGAGGACCGGGTCTGTATCCCCGTGCCCTTCTACCACTGCTTCGGCATGGTCATGGGCAACCTTGCCTGCACGACCCACGGCGCGACGATGGTCATCCCGGCGCCCGGGTTCGACCCCGCCGCAACGCTGCAGGCGACGCAGGACGAGAGAGTCACATCGCTCTACGGCGTGCCGACGATGTTCATCGCCGAGTGGGCGCTGCCGACGTTCGCCGACTACGACCTGTCGAGTGTGCGCACCGGGATCATGGCCGGGTCGCCGTGCCCCGCCGAGCTGATGAAGAAGCTGCTCGCCACCGGCATCACCGAGATGACGATCTGCTACGGCATGACCGAGACGTCACCGGTCTCCACGCAGACCCGCACCGACGACTCGTTCGACCGGATGGTCGGCACCGTGGGGCGGGTCGGGCCGCACCTCGAGATCAAGGTCGTGGATCCGGTGACGGGGGAGACCCTGCCCCGCGGCGAGCCGGGGGAGTTCTGCACGAAGGGCTACTCGGTGATGCTCGGCTACTGGGAGCAGCCGGACAAGACTGCCGAGGTCCTCGTCGACGACTGGATGCACACGGGCGACATCGCCGTGATGGACGACGACGGCTACGTGCAGATCACCGGCCGGATCAAGGACATGGTCATCCGCGGCGGTGAGAACGTCTACCCGCGCGAGATCGAGGAGTTCCTCTACACCCACCCCGACATCCTCGACGCCCAGGTCATCGGCGTGCCGGACGAGCGCTACGGCGAGGAGCTCTGCGCCTGGGTCCGGATGAGGGAGGGGGCGACGCCGCTCACCGCGGAGTCGGTGCGGGAGTTCGCGGCCGGCAAGCTGGCCCACTACAAGATCCCGCGCTACGTGCAGATCGTCGAGGACTTCCCCATGACGGTGACGGGCAAGGTGCGCAAGGTCGAGATGCGCGAGAAGACCGTGGCCGACCTGGGTCTCGCGGCACAGGGGTGACGGGCCGGTCCACCGCCGGCGGCTGACCGCTCGACCGTCCGGCACGGCATACCCTCCCCCTGCCTGGGTATGCCGTGCCGGCGCCCCCCCGGAGGGGTCGCCCGCGCTCAGGCCCGCGTGAAGGACGCGGAGATGGGCGCGGCGGCCCGTGGATCGGGGCTGGCTGCCCGCCCCCGAAGCTGGTCGGTGACCCTGGTGATGACGACGATGAGACACACGGTCGCGGCGACGAGGAACCCGGTGCCGAGGATGAGGCCGAAGATCGAGTCCCGGAGCCGGTCCACGGTGCCGATGGCGTCACGGGCGCGGAGCAGCACGACCAGGACGACCCACGGGGTGAAGAAGCGCAGCAGCCAGTAGGCCAGGACGAGCGGCGGGGTGGCTCGTGACTCGGCACGTGGCCCGTCGCCCGCCCGAGCCGGGTTGGACGCGTGCCACAGGTCGGTGAGCGTCTGTCGAGAGATCTTGACGCGGAGGAAGATGATGAGCCAGCCGATGACCGCCCCGCCGGTGGATCCACGCAGCAGGGCCTTGTTGATGTAGCGGTCGTTGCGCGCCACGCCGATCCACACCAGCAGGAAGGCGACGCTGACGACGTGGACGAGCAGCTGGGCCACGACGATGAGGATGGTCTGGCGCAGCAGGTCTCGCGCCTCGCCCTCGTGCAGGTCGCCGGGCTGCAGGCTCCACACCTCGAGGGTGTTCAAGGTGGCGATCTGCCACAGCATGGCGATGCACGACACGGCGATCCAGAGGCCGAGGGTGAGCTGGGCCATCAGCGCCCAGGCTCGAAGCGAGGTGTTGGTGCGGATCGACCCGAGCGGCCGCGCCTGGTCCGACTCGAGCTCGAGCGAGCGGACGTGGTCGGTCCAATGCTTGCCGTCCCAAAGCCGCAGCTGCCCGGGCACGGTCGGGTCGGCCCGCCAGCCCGCCTCGCTACCGATCGGGAACCGCTCCGACCCGTCGGCAGCGGCGGTCGGAAACGCGGGGGGGCCTGGCTCGCCCGCCCGCGCGGCGGGCGCGGACGCCTGCGGCAGCACCCACGGGTCGGTCATGGCGCTATTTTCCGGCACCGTCCGGGCTGGCGGATCAACCGAATGGCCACACCGCATAACCTGTGCGCCATGCCGTCCCCCTCCGAGATCCTCGCCCCCCAGGTCGCCGCGGCTATCGCGTCCGCCTTCGGTGCCGAGTTTCCTGAGCTCGCGGATGCCGACCCGGTGCTGCGTCCGTCCCAGTTCGCGGACCTGCAGTCGAACGCCGCCCTGGCGTTGGCCAAGCGGGTCCGCCTGTCGCCGCGCGAGGTCGCAACACGCGTCGTCGAGCACCTCGACCTAGGGCGGGTCGACGGCCAACCGTCGCTCGTCGAGCGGGTGGAGATCAGCGGGCCGGGGTTCATCAACCTCACCTTCTCCGACGCGTGGCTCGCGACCGCCGTCGGCGCAATGGCCGCGGACCCTCGGCTCGGCATACCCCTGCAGGAGCGGGAGACGATCCCCATCGACTACTCCTCGCCCAACGTGGCCAAGGAGATGCACGTGGGGCACCTGCGCACGACCGTCGTCGGAGACGCGCTGGCCCGCACCCTCGAGGCGCTCGGTCACCAGGTCGTGCGGCAGAACCACATCGGCGACTGGGGTACGCCGTTCGGAATGCTCATCGAGCACCTGCTCGACGTCGGGGAGGAGTCTCCCGAGGCGGCGCTGCTCGAGAGCGACCCGAACGCGTTCTACCTGGCGGCGCGCGCCGACTTCGACACCGACCCGGCCTTCGCCGACCGGGCGCGGGCGCGGGTCGTGGCGCTCCAGGCGGGTGACGCCGACACCCTGCGGCTGTGGGGCGAGGTCGTCGAGCTGTCCAAGCACTACCTGCACCGGGTCTACGACGTCCTCGGCGTGACCCTCACCGACGCCGACCTGGCGGGGGAGTCGCGCTACAACGACGAGCTCGCCGCCATCTGCGACGAGCTGCAGGCTGCGGGGATCGCGGTCATCAGCGACGGCGCCCTGTGCGTCTTCCTCGACGGCTACACCGGGCGCGAGGACAAGCCGGTGCCGCTCATCATCCGCAAGTCCGACGGCGGCTACGGCTACGGCGTGACCGACCTCGCCACCATCCGTCACCGGGCACAGGGGCTGGGCGGCAGCCGGATCGTCTACGTCGTCGGCGCCACCCAGGCGCTGCACTTCCGGATGGTGTGGGAGACGGCTCGGAAGGCCGGCTGGATCGGGGCCGAGGTGCATCCCATCCACGTCCAGATCGGCAACGTCCTTGGCGCTGACCGCAAGATCCTACGGACCCGTTCCGGTGAGACCCCACGGCTGCTGGCGCTGCTCAAGGAGGCGGCCGCCAAGGCGCGCACCGTCATCGACGAGGCGCGGCCCGACCTGCCCGAGGATCTGCGGGCCGAGATCGCGCCGCAGATCGGGATCGGAGCGGTGAAGTACGCCGACCTGTCCGTCGCCCACGACAGCGAGTACGTCTTCGACCTCGACCGGATGGTCGCCCTCACCGGCAACACCGGTCCCTACCTGCAGTATGCGGCCGCGCGCATCCGGTCGATCTTCCGCAATGCGGGCCTTGAGCCGGATCTTGTTGACGCTCAAGGGGTTTCGCGGAGGGTCATCGTGCAGGACGCGGGGGAGCGCGAGCTGGCCCTGGCGCTGCTGGAGTTCGGTTCGGTGGTGGCGCAGGTCGGAGACGACTTGGAACCGCATCGACTGGCCGGCTACCTCTTCGAGCTTGCACAGTCGTTCTCGTCGTTCTACGAGCATCATCCGGTGCTGAAGGCCGAGACGACCGAGCTGCGCGAGTCACGCCTGGCGTTGTGCGCGTTGACGCTAACCGTGCTGGTGCAGGGTCTCGACCTGCTCGGGGTGCAGTCGCCCGAGCAGATGTAGCCGCTGGCCGCCGCTTTGGGAGGAGCCCCGCCCTGGGCCTGCCAACCCTCGACGGTTCATAGCCACCGCCGGACGTGGGCCTTGTAGTCGGCGTAGTCCGGTCCGTAGAGGCTGGTGAGGTAGCGCTCTTCGGGGGCGATGACCAGCCAGCGGATGGCTAGGAGGGCTGCGGGCATCGTGAGGATGGGCCACCAGGTGTCGGCTACTCCTGCCGCCCCCAGGTATCCGATCGCGAGGCCGGTGTACATGGGGTTGCGAGTCCACCGGTATGGGCCGGTGCGGACGAGGGTCGACACGGGTGCGTGCGGCACGATGGTGGTGTGGTGACGCACGACGGTCACCACCCCGGCGGTCGCCAACCCAACCCCGGCGGCGAGAAGACCTGCCCCGAGCACGACGGTCGCGGGTCGCCCGCCCAGGGCTAAGGGCGTACCGCTTCTGCTGTGCAGGAGCAGGCCGACAGCGAACGCGGCCGCGTAGTACAGCGGTGGCGGGACTGGTACCACCCGGGCGCCTCGACTCGCTACCGACGTGTCCTTATCGGTGCCCGTCGCATCGTCCGTCGCATCGTTGGTCCCGGGCTCCTCCTCGCCTCGCCGGGGCGCGGTCGGCCGGGCGAGACTCATGCCCAGCTCGTCTCGAGCATGACCCCGGTCGCGTGGAGCACCTCGAGCCGCTCGACTGTCGGCTCCTGCGCTGGCCGGGTGCCACCGAAGGCGGCGTTCACCGCAGGGTGGATCCGTTCGTCGAACGCGCGAGCGCAGGCCTCTTTCGACTCCCACACGTCGAAGTACCGCAGACCACCGTCCCGACGCCGGATGCACAGGTGCAGCAACGACCCGGCGATCGGCTCGGGACCGATCTGCTCCATGATCTGCCGGTAGGTGGCCTCGTCGATCGGCACGTCCTGGGTGAACGCATACACCATGGCTGTCCCTCCTCCTGATAGGTTGATCTGAATGTCGTTCGGATCAACAGAAAGACCGTACGGTTAATGCCTGATCCCGTCAAGAGACCCGACGACCGGCGTCGATACCACTCCCCGAGACGGATGGAACAGGCCGCCGCAACCCGGCAGGACGTGTTGGCCGCGGCGCGAGACCTCTTCGTCTCCCACGGCTACACCGCTACCACCGTCACCCAGATCGCCCGGCAGGCCGGTGTCTCCCTGGACACCGTCTACGCCACCGTGGGACGCAAACCCGCCATCCTGCGCGAGCTGGTCGAGACCGCCATCTCCGGCTCCGACCACGCCATCCCCGGCGAGCAACGTGACTATGTGTCCCAAATGCGGGCCGCTGGCTCGGCCGAGGCCAAGCTCCGCATCTACGCCGACGCCATCACCGGCATCCAACAACGCCTCGCCCCGGTGTTCCTCGCCCTGCGAGCCGCCGCCGCCACCGACCCCGGCTGCGCCGCCCTCTGGGACCAGATCGCCCAACGACGAGCCACCAACATGCGCGCCCTTACCGCCGACCTCCGCACCACCGGACAGCTGCGCGGCGACCTCAGCAACGACCAGGTCGCCGACATCATCTGGACCATGAACGCCGCCGAATACTGGGACCTGCTCGTCCATCAGCGAGGATGGACACCCACCCAGTTCGCGCACTGGCTCACCGACGCCTGGACCCGCCTCCTCCTGCAAGCACACCCATAACCACAGATGCCCCGGGGCGGTTGACAATCGGTAGCATGGACCGCGAACGTCAACGGTCGCGCTGTCCGACGGGTGTTGGGCGGTGGTCCCTGCTGCCGCTGTCCAACAGCGCGACGACAAGCGAGTCGCCGACGAACTGCGCGTATCGGTCGATGGGCCAGTGCCGGTCAAGGACGAGTAGGCGGTAGATCTCGGGTGAGCTGTAGACCCACATGATGTCGGCGGCCTCGTCGATGGACCGTCCGGCCCGAAGCGGGGTCTTGCTGGCCAGAGTGGCCGCCACCTGAGCCATACGGGCCTGCCGGGCGGCATCAAGGTCGGTACGCATCTGCTGCAGTGCGGGGTCCGCCTCGGCGGCCGCGGACAGCAACAGCAGCAGCGGTGCGATCCGCGGGGCCACCTCACCGGTCAACGTGCCCAGACCGCGCAGCAACGCGACCGGGTCATGCTCGGCGGCCTGCATGGCGTCCGAACGGGTCTCCGCCGGCACCGCGCCGGTGCCGTTCAGAGCGTCCTCGCACACGGCGAGCAGCAGTGCGGCCTTCCCCCCGAACGCCTTGTAGATGGTGTCAGCGGAGGCGCCCACGCCTGCGGCGATCGACACGATGGTCGTGGTCGCGTACCCCTGGGTCAGGAACTGGTGTCGCGAGGCCTCCAGGATTGCGGCCCTGGTGCGGGCCGCCTGGTCGCGTCGACGGGTGGCGTCGTACCGGCGGGGGTTGACAGACACCAGAATTGCCTCCATAGTCTTAGAACGAATCCAGACGTCTGGATCAGATTAGGTTCACCAGCTGATATGCACAACCTCAATGCGTGAGACACAGTCTTGGTGAGGAACCGTCATGACCCACGAGGTGCCTGCGGACGAAGCCACCGCCGTCATTCACCGGCTGCGGGACTGCACCAACGAGCATGACCTTGAGGCCATCGTGGGCTGCTTTGCCCCTGACTACCGCAATGAGACCCCGCTGCACCCCGCCCGAGGGTTCGTCGGCCGTGAGCAGGTGGGCCGTAACTGGGCGCAGATCCTTACCGCGGTACCCGACGTCACGACCGAGGTCATCGCCTCGGCGACCCTCGGTGACGTGGTGTGGTCGGAGTGGGAGCACCGAGGCACCCGCGCGGACGGGTCGGCGCACCTCATGCGCGGCGTGATCAGGTTCGAGGTCTGTGATGGCGTGATCGCCTCGGCGCGGATGTATCTCGAGCCCGTCGAGCCGCACGGAGATGGGGTCGACGCCGCGGTGCGACGCCAAGTCACCCCGGGCCAGACGTGAGCGGCCTGGTGCTGGTCGCCGGTGGCACGGGTCGGCTCGGTACCCTGGTGGTCGCCCGACTCGTAGCCCGCGGGGTCGAGGTTCGGGTGCTGACCCGGGACCCGCGTCGCGCCGCGCACCTGCTCGGCCCCGACGCTGACGTTGACGTGGTCGTTGGGGACGTCCGCAACCGCGCCGATACGTTGCGGGCCTCGGCCGGGGCCGAGGTGCTCGTCTCAGCGGTCCACGGGTTCGCCGGCCCAGGCGGCGTTTCGCCGGCCTCCGTCGACCGCGACGGAAACGTCAACCTTGTCGAGGGCGCCCGCTCCGTCGGCGCCCGCGTGGTGCTCATCTCCGGGGTCGGCGCCTCCCACGACAGCCCGATGGAGCTGTTCCGGATGAAGTACGCCGCGGAGACGACATTGGCTGCGAGCGGGGTACCGGCCGCAATCGTCCGACCCACCGCGTTTCTCGAGCTCTGGATCGACCTGCTCCGGCGGAGCGCCGGCCGCTCGGGCCGACCGCTGGTGTTCGGCCACGGCGACAACCCCATCAACTTCGTCTCGGTACGCGACGTCGCCGCCCTCGTCGACCGGCTAGCCACCGACCCTGACACCTGCGGTCAGACCCTGCAGATCGGCGGCCCGGACCAGCTCACCCTCAACGACCTGGCTCGCCTCGTCGCGGCAGAGTCAGAGACGATCAAGCCCCCGCGACACGTACCTCCCGCAGCCCTCCGAGTCATCGCCGGCACCCTCGGACAGGTGCGGCCAGCGCTAGCCCGACAGGCGCGGGCCGCGCTGGTGATGGACCGCGACGACATGACCTTCCATGACCTCACCGTCCGCGCCGGATACCCCGACCTCCCCTTCACATCGGCCTCAGACCTGCTGACACAGGGTGTGTAGGGCACAAGGCCGGTTGATCGTACGCCGGTTCGCTCCTGCCGCAATGAGTGCGTCAGGCCGCCGCGAGCGGGCCGAGGCTGCTGTCGTGGTCGATGCCGCCCTGCATACGCCGGTGTTGCGTCGTCGACTGGGTTGCTGCGGACCAACCCGAACCGTCCGAGGTCCTCACGCGAGGAGTGCGGTCATGCGGATCGACACCAGGACGCCCGGGATGACCGCGCCGAGCTTGGCCACGTAACGGCACGGCGGATCGACGGGGAACCACGCGGCATACTCCTCGTTCATCCCGGCGAAGTCATCGGGATCGGCGAGCAGCACCCCGACCTCGACCACGTCGTCGAGCGATGCACCGCCCGCCGACAACACCGCCCGACAGCTCGTCAGGGCCTGCCGGGTCTGTTCCTGGATGCTCGGACCGGCCAGCCGGCCGGAGGTCACATCGACCCCGACCAGACGGGCACCCGGATCTGGGAGCCGACGCGCACCCCCTGGCTGGACAGCGGCGACGTCGGGGCGGCATCCGTGCGGAGGACCTGGCGCATGGACCGGGATGCTCCTCGTCACCGCTCAGCACTGTCAATCCGCACCCGGTACCCTTCCCGGCCCCTCAACGCAGGGCGAAGACGCCGTAGCCGAATCCTGAGACCGTCATCTCGTCCCCGGCCACCGTGACGCCGTCGACGAGCACCGTGACGCCGTCCACGAGCACCGCCTCGACCCCGACCACCTCGGACGACCGGAACGTTGCCGGCTCCCGGCGAGGGTTCAGCACGACGAGGTGCGTGGGGCCGCGCAGGTACGCCAGCGGGTAGCCAGCGGGGCCGGGTCCGGGTCGATGGGGAGGTAGAGCCGTGCTGCGTCTGCGGTGAAGAAGCCCGCGTGTGCTCGGCCATCATGACGAGGAAGAAGTCGGCGGCGAAAGAGGGCGGCCGGTCGGTGGGTTGAACCACAGGGTGTTCACGCCCGACGACTTGATGTGGTCGAGGTGCTCGATCACCCCGCGCAGGTCGCCGATGCCTCGCCGTCGGAGTCGGCGAACGACTGGGGGTAGATCTCCCAGAGGACCGCGTCGGCCAACCAGTCGGCGTTCATGGGTTCCCTTCTCGGTGCGCTCGCCGTGCTCGGCGCTGGCCGGAACTCTGTCACGCGTTCGGTGTCCGACTCGTCGGACGCCAGGCTCCGCACCACCTCGATGCTCGGCGGAGGGTCGGTTCTGTCGATGGCCACGGCCCCGACCGTCAGCCGTGGAAGCGGTCCGCGACTACGTTCGAGCTCTCGACCAGATGACGAGGAGACCTAGCGATGGCGGTCCTACGGATGGTGGCCCTGGGTAGCTCGTTCGCCGCCGGGCCGGGCATCGAGCCGGTCGTCGACCGGGCCGCCGGGCGCTCCGGCCGGAACTACGCGCACCTCGTGGCGACCCGCCTCGGGGCGTCGCTGGTCGATGCGACGGTGTCGGGGGCGACGACCGAGACGGTTCTGCGAGCGCGGCAACGGGTGGGGCTGCGCACGTTCCCGCCCCAGATCGAGCTGGTCACCGCCGATGCCGACCTGGTCACGGTCACCGCCGGCGGCAACGACTTGGGCTATCTCGGGGGAGTCCTGATGACCGCGTTGCTCGGACAGCTGGGCCGGTGCCGGCTGACGTCGCCGGTTTCGAGCTTCGCCCGCGGCCGCAGAGTGCTCCGGCCCGTGACACCGCAGCAGAGGGAGTCGGCCAACGAGGGTCTGGTCTCGATCGTGACCGGCATACGCGAACGGGCGCCACGGGCGCGGGTCGTCCTGGTCGACTACCTGCCGGTCTTCAGCGACTCGTCGACCCCCGGGCCCTCGATGCCGTTGACCACCAACGAGATCGCGCACTTCAGGGAGGTGGCATCGGACCTGTCGGCGATCCTCGCGGAGGCGAGCAGCCGGACCGGGTGTGACCTGGTGCCGGCCTCGAGTCTCCAGCCCGACCACGGGGCGGGTTCCGCCGCCCCGTGGGTCAACGGCCTCTCGCTCCGCCGCCTCGCGTCGTCCTTCCACCCCAATGTCGCGGGTATGCAGGCGGTGGCCGACCGTGTCGTGACGCTGCTGGCGGCGGGCGGGAGCCCGTGACTTAGGACGCTGTTTCCGACGGCACGGCAGAGGGCCGCCCGACGCGATGTGGGAAGCGGTGCACCTCCTGCGGCCAGCCCACCGCGACCGCGATCCGGCCGGCCCAGTAGCGGGCCGCCTTGTCGTCGGCCACGTCGACGACCGCGAACCCGCCGAGGTGCTCCTTGGTCTCGACAAAGGGCCCGTCGGTGAACAGCGGCTCGCCTCCGTTCGGTTCGACGCTGCAGATCGCCGTCGACGCGTCCAGGCCGCCGTCGCTGAAGATGAAGGCGCCGGCCTGCGTCATCTCCTCGATCACCGCCCGGCCCGCCACGCCCCTCTCGCGCAGCTCGTCCATCGTCAGGTCGGGAGTCCACTCGTCGTTGAAGGCAATGAGGTACAGCGCCATCCCCAGCTCCTTTGATCACCGGCAGTTCGGTCGACTGCCTTCCTACCCTCTCCACGAACGGCGCCGCGTCTTCAGGACACCCTGGCCCGGGAGGCTGGGCACCGACGCGGCGATGACGCGTACCTCTCAACCAATCGGTTGACATTGAGTCGTCGAGCACCTACGGTTCGTCAACCAGGTCGTTGAGCTAGGGGGTCAGATGGTCGACCCGCTCTCGCAGGTGTTCGCGGCCCTCTCCGACCCGACCCGGCGCGACCTGGTGGCGCGGCTGACCGACGGCGACGCCTCCGTGGGGCAGTTGGCCGCGCCCTACCCGGTGAGTGTCCAGGCCATCTCCAAGCACGTGAAGGTGCTCGAGCAGGCCGGCCTGGTCAGCCGCGGGGCCGAAGGGCACCGCAGCCCGGTGCACCTGGAAGCAGAGGTGTTCGACCTGATGACGACGTGGATCGAGCGCTACCGGCAGCGGGCCGAGGCTCGCTACCAGCGGCTGGACGCCGTCCTGGCCGAGCTGGACGACGAGGTGGCCGGGCGGCGCCCGGCCCGTACGAAGGAGACAGCATGAGCGACACGATGACAGCGACGACGATCGAGGCCGATCCGACGGTCCCGATCATCCGGATGACCCGAGACTTCGCGGCCACCCCGGCGCAGCTGTTCCGGGCGCACACCGACCCGGAGCTGTTCGTCCGGTGGGTCGGCCCGGACGGGATGACGACCACACTGGATCGATGGGACGCCAGCACCGGCGGCAGCTGGCGCTACGTGGCCGTCGGGGACGGGGCGGAGTTCCGATTCCACGGCTGCTTCCACGAGGTCCGACCGGACCGCATCGTGCAGACGTTCACGTGGGAGGGCGACCCGGACGGTGTCGCGCTGGAGACGCTGCGTTTCGAGGACCTCGGCGATGGCACCCGTCGCCGCACGCGGCTGCTTACCCAGTCGCTGTGTGACAGCTTCGAGGGCCGGGATGCCTGGCTGCGCGGTGGGATGCAGACCGACGTGGACCAGGGCTACGCCAAGCTGGACGCCCTGCTCGCTGCCGAAGAGATCGTCGCGACGACCCCAGGAGACACAGCATGACCCTTCCCACGGACCCGGCCGAGCGTCACCGCGTCGTTGCTGCCGGCTTCACCGCCCGGGTGCGGGGGGCCTCAGACTGGGACGCCCCGGCCCCGGTGCCCGGATGGCAGGCCCGGGACGTGGTGGGTCACCTGGTCGAGTGGTTCCCGCCGTTCCTGGAGAGCGCGACCGGGATCGTGCTCGACCGCGGCCCGGCGCCGCAGGCGGACCCGGTCACCGCGTGGCAGGTGCACGCTGAGGCGGTTCAGCGGCTCCTCGACGGGCCGGAGGCGGCCACGCCCTTCCGGCACCCCATGGTGGGGGAGATGCCCCTGCCGCAGGCGGTCGATCGGTTCTACATCACCGACGTTTTCATGCATACCTGGGACCTGGCCCGCGCCACCGGCCAGGACGAGCGGCTCGACCCCGACACCTGCGCCGACCTGCTCGCCGGGATGGAGCCGATCGAGGAGCTGATGCGGGGATCCGGTCAGTACGGCCCGCGGGTGCCGGTCCCCGACGATGCCGACGCGCAGACCCGCCTGCTCGGTTTCATCGGTCGCGACCCGCTCCGCGAACGGGACAGACGTCCATCGCCTCACTGCCGGCGGCTCACCAGGCCAGCTCGCCGTCGTCCTCCCGGAAGGTCCGGGTCGGGCCGTCGCGGCCGATCGTTGCCAGCGTGACGACGATCCGGGCGCCGTCCTCGGCGGGACGGCCGGGATGGCTGCCCGGGTCACCGCCACCGAGCGAGGTGGCGGTGATGCCGGGCTCGGCGGCGTTGAACTTCACCTCGGGGACGGCCTTGGCGTACTGCACGGTCAGCATCGACACGGCGGCCTTGCTGGAGCCGTAGCAGACCGCCGGGTAGTGCGAGGCCGGGCGTGACGGCTCGTGCGTGGCCCAGAACGAGCCGAGGGCGCTGGAGACGTTGACGACCACGGGGTTGTCCGACCGCCGCAACAGCGGCAGGGCCGCTTCGGTGACCCTGATGATGCCGACCGCGTTGGTGTCGAACACCTCGAGCGCGCTGGGGCCGTCGAGCGCCTCGCCCCGACCGTCCGCGGTCCGCTTGGCGATCCCGGCGTTGTTGACCAGGACATCCAGGCCCTGACCGTCCGTCTCGATCTGAGCCAGGGCAGCGCTCACCGAGGTGTCGTCGGTGACGTCGAGGCGTACGAAACGCACGCCGAGCTCCTCAGCCGCGGCGCGCCCTCGCCCCTCGTCGCGAGCACCGAGGTAGACGGTGTGTCCGGCGGCGGTGAGCTGACGGGCGGTCTCCTTGCCGATGCCGGTGTTGGCTCCGGTCACAAGTGTGGTGGTCATGCCGACAGCATCGGCTCGGACTGCTCGGGCGACAAGGTGTCTGCTGGTCGTAGGACTCCCAGGGCCAGGACGGGACGCACTCGGCCGGGCGACACTGGACCCGTGGAGAGCTCGGGTTTCGGTGAGGCCGTGCGTCGCTGGCGCGACCGGGTAGCGCCGGAGAGGGCGGGTATGCCGGTCGGCGGCCGCCGCCGGGCGGCCGGGCTGCGGCGTGAGGAGCTCGCAGACCTCGCCGGTATCTCGGTCGACTACCTGACCCGTCTGGAGCAGGGCCGGGCGACCTCGCCGTCGGCTCAGGTGGTTGAGGCCCTCGCCCGTGGGCTGCGTCTGTCCGACCCGGAGCGCGAGCTGCTCTACCGACTCGGTGGCCAGGCCGCGCCGGGGAGAGAGCTCGTATCCCGCCGGATCTCGCCGAGCGTGCAACGGCTCCTCGACCGTCTGTCGACGACCCCGGTCGTCGTCTACGACGCGCTGTGGGACCTCCTTGACGCGAACGCCCCGTACGACAGCCTCACGGGGTCGTCAGCATGGCGCGGTATCGAGCGAAACGCGTTATGGCGCAACCTGATCGGCCCGGGACCCATCGCCATGCACACGCCGGTGCAGCTCGCCGAGCAACAGGCGGGGCTCGTCTCCGACCTACGCCTGACGGCGGCCCGGTATCCGGGCGACCCGCGCGTCCACCGCCTCGTCGCCCATCTGCGCCGGCTCAGCCCTCGCTTCGTCGAGCTGTGGGACTCGGGCGACCTCCAGCCGTTTCACGAGCCCTCCCGGCACAAGGTCATCGACCATCCCGAGATCGGTCGCATCGGGCTCGACTGCGACACCCTGGTCATCGCCGCCGACGACCTGCGCATCATGGTCTACACGGCCGAGCCTGGCACCGAGGACGCCGACCGACTGGCCCTGGCCGTCGTGCTCGGTAGGCAGGCTCTGACGGAGTGAGTCGTCGGACGGACCGGACGGTCCGCCTCACCGGCAGCGGGTACGCAGCGTCTCGACGCCTTCCCCGGTCAGGTCGTCCACGTGCTCCTTGCGCCCAGTCATCGCCATGACCAGGGGCAGGAGGGGGCCCTCGACCGCGGGGCCGGATCCGTTGGACCAGTCCTGGTCGGTCGCTCTGAGGGTGAGCCCGGCGACCCGGTTCTTGGCGCCGATCAGGGCGTTGGAGCCCTTGAAAAGTCGGCAACCTCGCGGAGCGTCTCCGGGGGGTAGCGGTGTGGGATCCCCAGGGGCCGGCGGATGTCCTCGGCGTGGATGACGACCTCACCTAGCCACGTGGGCTTCGGCCCGGGGGGGAGGTCTTCGAAGCCTGCACCGCGCGAAGCCCGCCAAGGTGGCGTCGGCATCGGCGCCCAGCCGGCGGGAGAGGCCGGCGTGCACGTACCGGTCGACGTTGAAGCCGGCCTTGGCAAACTGGCCGATGAAGGCGCCCGGGCTCGTGGACGCGGCGGCGGTGAGGTGGGCGGCGATGTCGCGGATCGTCCAGTCAGGGCACAGCGACGGGCTGGCCCACTGCTCGGGCGTCAGGCCGACGAGATCGTCGGCGAGGGCGCCCCGCTCAGCGGCGACGAGGATCCATAGGTCGATCATGGCGGACGCTCCCCTTCGGGTCGGACCCGCGGCCGGGCCAACGGACGCCAGAAGGCTATTCCACCCACCGGCCGTGGCCTTACGGACGACTGCTCCGGGAAGGCCTGCCGGCACCCTGCCCCGAAGGGCCCATTCGTGCCGGTGCGGACCCAAAGCCCGACGCTGGAGGGGAGCGAGTCGCTACCGTGCCCACATCGGGACCACCCACGCGGCATCGGGCAGTTGGCAGGCCGTCGATTGAGCTCGCTCTCCCCGTCTCGGACACGGCGCACTGAGCGCCAAGGTCGCATCGCCACCGTGTTCCTTGTCGGTATCGCGGTAACCTCCCTGGCCGGCTGCACCACGGGCCAGACCGGTCCGTCGGCGAGTGCGCCACCCACCGCCGCGAGCCCGCCGACTCCGACCGGTGACGTTGCTCGCTCCGTCGACATCGGTGGAGGCCGCACGATGTACCTGACCTGTAGCGGCAGGGGCAGTCCCACGGTCGTCCTCGTCAGCGGGCTCGGGGAGCGCGCGGACAACTGGTCCGTCACGGCGGACCCAAGCACCGCCGGGCAGGCCGTGTTCCCCCAGGTGGCCAAGGTCACCAGGCTGTGCGCGTACGACCGCCCGGGGACGGAGACGACGACCGCCGCCGGCCGACAGGAGAGCCGATCCACCTCGGTGCCCCAGCCCACGAGCGGCGCCCAGGCGGCCGACGACCTGAACGCGATGCTCGTCGCCTCAGGCGAGCCCGGGCCCTACGTGCTCGTCGGCCACTCCTACGGCGGCGACATCGTCCAGCTCTACGCGGCCGCCCATCCCGCGCAGGTCGCCGGTCTTGTGCTCGACGACGCGCTCAGCGAGGACCTGCCCACCCGCCTGACGCCGGAGCAGTCCGACGCCCTCGAACGGCTGAACAGCCCCACGACGCAAGGGCGCCCACCGGGAGCGGAGGAGTTCCGGTTCAGTGTCGTCTTCCCGGAGCTCCGCGCCAGCGCCGCCAGGATCCCCAGGGTGCCCACCGTCGTCCTGAGCGCCGACCGTAAGGTCATCTCCGCCGCCGACATCGCTTCAGGGCAGCTCCCGGCGTTCGTCACCCAGGAGTTCGCCGACGCCTTGTGGAGCGCCCAGCTGGCCGCGCAGGACGACCTGGCGGCGAAGTTTCCGGGCTCCTCGCACATCACGAAGACGAGCTCGGGCCACTACATCCACATCGAGCAACCGCAGGTGGTCGTCGACGCCATAGTCCAGGTCATCGGCCAGGCTCGAGGAGCAGCCAAACCGAGCCGACGGCCCCCATGAGCGCCATGCCGAAACGACGGCGGATCCATCGCTCGTTGCTGACAGCCGCAGACCTCGTGGCCACCTTCCGGTTCGCGTTGGCGCGAGCCATCGCCGCGACGTCCTACGACGTCAACCTCCTCGACGTCCTGCACGCCGACATCGGGCGTGACGAACAGCCCGTCGATCCGCTCTCCTGCACCGGTCCCGTCCTGGCGCGAGGCTGACCAAGGTGGGAAGCCGTCGACTATGGCGGTCCCGGGGCCTTCTGCGTCGCTCCGCTCTCTTCAGGGCGGCGTATGCCGTCGACTCGACGATCGTCGCGCCGGCGACCTTGCCCAGCGCGCTGACCAGGGCGGCGCAGGAGAACGACGCGGTGCCGGCGGCCCGGACCTCGCCAGATGTCGGGCGCTGACGTCGTGCTACGGCAGGCGGACCTCCGCCACGATCGGTCGGTGGTCGGAGGCCACCGGTGATCCGGGGGACGCGTGGTCCACCCAGGAGTCCCGGACCTGGATGTCGGGCGTAACGAACATCCAGTCGATCTGCTCGCCCTCGCCGTCAAGGTCTTGTTCGAGACCGACAAACGTCCGCAGCCGCTGTCGGGGCTGGTCGCGCGGTGCCAGCGCGTCGCGCAGGCCGGCTCGGACGAGGGTGTCGTATGCGGGGGACCCCTGCGCCGCGTCGTTGAAGTCGCCCACGACGACGGTGGGGCCGTCCTGAGCGTGTTGAGCCACCAGCCCGGCGCCGAGGAGGCGGGCCTGGCCGCCCGCGTGGTCGAGGTGGGTATTGACGACGGTGAAAGTCGTGTCTGAGGCCGCCTCGTGGAACCGCACGGCGGTCAGCATGCGCGGCAGGTGAGCGTCGTCAGCCGTGGAGCCGGGCACCTCCGGCGTCGCCGACAGCCACCGGTGTCGAACGTCGAGCACGGTCAGCGCGGTGGAGTCGTAGACGACGCCGCACGTCTCGTCGGTGAGGCGGCCCCGCCGCCCCTCACCGACCCACCGGTATGCGTGGGGTAGCTCGCTGACGAGGGCGTCGAGCATCCCGGCTGAGGCTTCCTGGGTGCCGAGGACTATTGGCTTGAGGGTCGCCAGTCGCTGGGCTACCTGTAGGCAGCGCCCCGTCCAGGGAGCGGCGGCTGAAACGGAGTCGGTAAGTACGTTCCACGTCATGACCCGCATCGGACCGAAGATAATGGGGGAGGAGCCCAGCTTCCAGGAGGGGTCCTGGACCGGCTCCCTTTGCCGCCGGAAGTTCACGGCTCGTGGGTGCTGCACGCCGCCCAGAATGGGCGACTCCTGGCTTCTGCAATCGCCCTGGGATGCTCGTCGGAGCGGCGTCATCCCGCCCGGCGACGCTCGTCTGGGGCAGCCCTCGGTGGATTCCGATTTCCGTCCTGGAGCGTCAGGTGGAGCGGGCGGACGGTCCATCCCCACGATCGTCTATGACCCGCACGCCGGCCACTGGCCAGCCCCGAACTTCATGTTGAGAGTGCTCCGTCCGGATGACTGGCCCCAACGGCGCGGCCGGCGGCTCCGGGGGCCCGATGCCGCATTCGGCGCCCAAGCGCGCTCCCGGCCAGACGGCTGAGGACCGCAGGGCGCTTCGGTCCCAAGTGCAGGCCGCTATGTCCGTCGGGTCTCCTGGGGCTCGACCAGGGGTACCTCGAGCCAGCATCATCAGGTGATGGACGGTGGTTCACGCACTCGGTTGATGACGGTTCCTTTGGTGGCGCTGCTTGCTGGTGCGCTGCTCTCGGTACTGCTCGGCATCTATGGCGCGAAGCATGAACCGACGTCTCAGGCGTTGACCACGTTGGGCTTCGGCAACCTGATCGAGATGAAGGTGTGGCTTGCGGTGGCCACGGGTGTCCTCGGTCTTCTACAGCTGGGCGGTGCCTTATGGATGTATGGACGGTTGGGGGCCGCGGCGCCGGCGTGGGTGGGCCCAGGTCACCGGGCTTGCGGCTATCTGGCTCTTCTGGTCAGTGTTCCGGTGGCCTACTCGTGCCTCTGGTCGCTCGGTTTTCAGTCCTCGAATGCCCGGGTCCTGACGCACTCCTTGGTCGGCTGCGCCTTTTACGGCGCGTTCGTGGTCAAGGTGGCCGGTGTGCGCTCGAAGACGGCACCACGGTGGTTCCTCCCCCTCGCCGGTAGCGCACTGTTCACGCTGCTCGTCGCGGTCGTGGTGGCCTCGGCCGGGTGGTATCTCACCCAGAGTGGTCTACCGTCCAGCAGCCCCTACTGACCCCGCGCCCGCGGCCCCGTCACGCTGCGCACAGCAGGTGGGCGAGGACGATGACGTTGTCGAGGTAGTGCTGGACCTTGTCGAAGGCGCCGCCGCAGGTGACCAGTCGGATCTCGGACTGCGCGAAGTCGCCTCGATACACCTGCTCGGTGACGTGGTCGCCGGCCTTGACCGCGCCGAGCCGATAGGGGTGCCTGGGGGCTGGTGCCGGGTGTCCCGGGCGGACATTCGGCGCCGCGGGCGTCGGATACTCGGAGACACTGGGCCCGGTTGGATCGACCGCGTTCACGCTGGCTGCGCCGGCGGCGGCGGCGGCCGCGGCGGGCGGCTGCGGCGGGCGGCTGCGGCGGTCATCATTGCCCCCGCGCCCCGAAGGTCAGCAGCATGACCCCGACAACCAGGAGCACAGCGGTGGCCGCCGCGGCAGACCGGCTGCCGCGGCGACCACCGGTTTCGTGCGGGTCAGGCGAGGTGTCCCGACTGGGCGTCAGCCCTGGAAGCGCCGCCGCCGGACAGCGACGACCCCTGTGCCCGCGGCCGCCAGCAGTGCCGCGCCACCAAGGGCGATCATCGCCGTGTCGGCGCCACCAGCGGAGCCGCCCTGGCCCGTGGCCATGCCGCCGGTCGGGGCGGCGCGCAGCGCACCACACAACGCGGGGTCGGTGGCCTCGGTCGGCAACGACGGGTCGAGGTCGCTCTTGACGTCACCGTCGTACTTGCCGTCCTTGTTGTAGTCCACCCCGTGGATGACGACAACGGACTGGCCCTTGGTGATCGCGGTGGCGACCTCCGGGGCGACGGTGATGCTGCCCCGCTCGTAGGAGATCTTCCCGCCGGGGGCGGTGTCGAACCGGTCGACGGCCAGCACACTCTTCGCGCTGGTGTCACCGGTCTTGGTCAGCGAGACCACCACCGGCCCGTACGCCGGGCCACCCTCGGTGGTGTTCAGGTGGCCGTCCTTGTTCGTGTCATCACCCAGGGTGGGGCACTCGTGTCGAGCGTCGGCGCCGAAGTGGATGTGCGCGGCGTGCGGCTGGTTCGCCAGCAACCCTGAGGCGGCCATCGTCACCGTCATCGTCGTCCCGGTCACCTGCACCATCGCCGTCCCACTACCGGCGACGCCGTTACCGGGGACCGGCTTGAGGTTCGCGTTGACGCCGCCGTCCGCCAAAGCCGGCCCGGCAGCGAGAGCCAGCATCGCCGCCGCCCCCATGGTCGCGGTCGCGATCTTCCTCGTTGTACGCATACGGTCTTCCTCCTTGAAGTGCAAGACGACCCCCAGATGGGCGCCACCGACCGAACCAGTGCAACACAGGACATACATGGCGCACGCATAGGACACGTCCGAATTCTGCTGGGCGAACACCGCCGCGGGGGCGTTGGTGAAGGGCACGGCCGTCCAGGCGCCGACACCCCATGAGATATCTGCGGGAGCGTCCCAGATATTGAGGGGCTGTCACATGCGCCGGACAAGCAGGTCTTGAAGACCGAACGAGCCCGCGCCCCGTTATCCTTCGCCTTTCCGGCCGACGAAACTCATGCGGAGTACACGGCGTGCAGCAGCGGGGCGATGCCCGCGTTCTCCAGCTGCGGCTCGAGCACCGGCCTGGGCGAGTTCCCCAGCGCGACCACCGCGCAGACGCTTAAGACCCGGAAGGACGTCGGGATGCCCGGGAAGGGTCCGCATGGTGGCCCCCAGCCTTTCGACGGCGTCCTCACCGAGGCCGCACATCGCCGCCGCCGCGCCGCCGAGGTCGGCGAAGTCCCGGTACACGCCGGTCGAAGCAGACACCAGCGCTGCCTTGATGACCAGCGCGAACCATTCCCGCCGCCGCTCGGTCGAGCCGATGACGTCGTCGAGCGGGCGCATGTCAAGCAAGGTCTCGTTGATGTCGAAGATGAACAGCACACCCCATCCTCCCCGGTCGCCTGAATGCCCCTGACGCTGCCGCTGCCGAGAACGATAGGTCCTGGCCGGCTCTTGCCCGCTCGCAATCAGGACTCGAACCCGCAGATCTGCCGAGCTGATCCCGCTGGGGGATTTGAACTGGCTGGGGTCTGTGCAGGCACGGGCGCTAGGGCAGATTCACCGGTCACTCCGTCGTAGTGCTTCGCCGGTGACTCAGCCCAGTAGTAGTGCCTGCGTCCACCGACGGCCCGGCCGGCCATGCCCAGCACGAGCAGGAGCAGGCCGATGACCACGACGATGATCCCGATGCGCCACAGGATCGCGATCTGGCCAGGGAACCGACGATCAAAGGCGGATCAGCCGGGGGGCGAGCACGTACTGCCGGCTCGCGTCCTGGCGCAGTAGCCGAGGTCCACGGGTGTGTGCGCAGCAGGTGGTGGATGGTCGGTACGGCCGCTCTATCGACTGCACCGTGCCCGGGCGCGCCCCCCGGCCGACCGGCGGCTCCTCAGGAGCGTCCGACAGATCCGGCGCCACCGCGGTCGCGTTCATCGGTCCTCCTCGGGGTACTTCCCCATCTGTCCCTCGAGCGACAGGGTAGGTGGTGGTCCGGGTATATCCGGGGGGCGTCAGCAGGTGCTGTCCCACTTCCGCCATACAGACAGCAATATTCGCAGTACGAGTACTTCGCAGAAGGAGAGGGTTCTATGACGACAGCGACCCCAACGACGGGGCCAGCGGCCCGCCCCCCACGGCGCCCCAGCCCGGGCTACGCCAACACGGTGCGGGTGGAGACACCCTCGGGGTCCGGTGCCACCGGTGGCCTCGTCGCGGCGGTGAGCTCGGCCAACGGGGCCCTGACCGCACTCGACGTCGTGGAGTCGCACGCGGACCGCATCGTCGTCGACATCACCTTCGACGCTGCCGACGCTGACCACGCAGAGGACATCGTGGCCGCGCTGGCCGAGGTTCCCGGGGTGCGCGTGCGCAAGGTCAGCGACCGCACCTTTCTCATGCACCTCGGTGGCAAGCTCGAGGTCAACCCGCGCGTGCCGCTGAAGAACCGCGACGACCTCTCCCGCGCCTACACCCCCGGCGTCGCGCGCGTCTGCCTCGCCATCGCCAAGCACCCCGAGGACGTGCGCCGCCTGACCATCAAGCGCAACACCGTGGCCGTCGTCACCGACGGCTCCGCCGTGCTCGGCCTCGGCAACATCGGGCCGGCCGCCGCACTCCCGGTCATGGAGGGAAAAGCGGCTCTCTTCAAGCAGTTCGCGGGGGTCAGTGCCTGGCCCGTATGCCTGGGCACCCAGGACACCGAGGAGATCATCTTCATCGTCAAGGCGATCGCGACGACCTACGGCGGGATCAACCTCGAGGACATCGCCGCGCCCCGCTGCTTCGAGATCGAGCGTCGCCTGCGCGACGAGCTCGACATCCCCGTCTTCCACGACGACCAGCACGGCACCGCCATCGTCGTCCTCGCCGCCCTGACCAACGCGCTGCGCGTCGTCGGCAAGCGCATCGAGGACGTCCGGGTCGTCGTCAGCGGCGTGGGTGCGGCGGGGCACGCGATCATCACCCTGCTCATGGCCCAGGGGGTGGGCGACATCGTGGCCTGCGACCGCCACGAGGCCCTGCACACCGGTCGCGCCTACGACGAGCCCGCCCGGCAGTGGATCGCCGACAACACCAACAGGGAAGGCCGCCGGGGCTCCCTCGCCACGGTGCTCGCCGGCGCGGACGTCTTCATCGGCGTGTCGGCCCCCCGACTGCTCACCGGCGACGACATCGCGACGATGGCCGACGACGCCATCGTCCTCGCGCTCGCCAACCCCGACCCCGAGGTCGACCCGCTGGAAGCCGGCAAGCACGCCGCCGTCGTCGGGACCGGCCGCTCCGACTTCCCCAACCAGATCAACAACGTCCTGGCCTTCCCCGGGTTCTTCCGCGGCATGCTCGATGTCGGCGCCCGCGAGATCACCCGCGAGATCATGCTCGCCGCCGCCACGGCCATCGCCGACTGCGTGCACCCGAGCCAGCTCAACAGCAGCTTCATCGTGCCCTCGGTCTTCGACCCCGCCGTCGCTCCATCGGTCGCGGCCGCCGTACGCGAGGCGGCCACCCGGCAGGGGAACGCCGCACCCGTCGACCACCCCCACGACGGCGGCTCCACCACCGGCCATTACCCCGGCGGGCCGGCGACCCTCGACGCCGTCGACCAGCCCCTCCCCACCTACGACCCGTCCGCTGCCGTCACCCGGACATCCCCCATCCCCCCTGTGTCCGCCCCAACCGAAGGATCCCCCCGTGTCCGCTGACGCCCCGTCCATCCCCCCTTCTTCCGGCTCCGACCGCGCCGACAGCTCCGTCGTGGTCACCGGGTCGCCCGTCGACGGGCAGGAGGCGATCCTCACCCCCGAGGCCCTCGACTTCGTCGCCGCCCTGCAGCGCGAGTTCGGCGCGCGCCGCGACGAGCTGCTCGCCGCGCGGCATACCCGCCGTGACGCGGTGAGCAAGACCGGCAGGCTCGACTTCCTCGAGGAGACCAAGGCCATCCGCGAGGGCGACTGGCGGGTCGCCCCGGCGCCCGCCGACCTGATCGACCGGCGTGTCGAGATGACCGGACCCACGGATCGCAAGATGACCATCAACGCCCTCAACTCCGGCTCCCGCGTGTGGCTCGCCGACATGGAGGACGCGAGCACGCCGCACTGGCGCAACGTCGTCGGCGGCCAGGTCAACCTGCGCGACGCCATCCGCCACGACATCGCCTTCAGCTCGCCGGAGGGCAAGTCGTATGCGTTGAAGACCGACCAGCGCCTGGCCACCATCGTCGTGCGGCCCCGCGGCTGGCACTTCGACGAGAAGTACCTCACGGTCGACGGCCGGCCGGTGGTCGGCGCCCTCGTCGACTTCGGGCTCTACTTCTTCCACAACGCCCAGGAGCTCGTCGACCGAGGCAGCGGCCCCTACTTCTACCTCCCCAAGACCGAGAGCCACCTCGAGGCCCGCCTCTGGAACGACGTCTTCACGTTCTCCGAGCTGCGCCTCGGCATCCCGCACGGCACGGTGCGCGCGACCGTGCTGATCGAGACCATCCCGGCGGCGTTCGAGATGGACGAGATCCTCTACGAGCTGCGCGACCACGCCTCCGGACTCAACGCCGGCCGGTGGGACTACCTGTTCAGCATCATCAAGTACTTCCGTGACGCCGGGCCGCAGTTCGTCCTGCCCGACCGCGCCACCATCGGGATGCCCACGCCGTTCATGCGCGCCTACGCCGAGCTGCTCGTGCAGACCTGCCACCGCCGCGGAGCGTTCGCCATCGGCGGCATGTCGGCGTTCATCCCGAGCCGTAAGGACGAGGAGGCCAACGCCCGGGCCTTCGCCAAGGTGACCGAGGACAAGGAGCGCGAGGCGAGCCAGGGCTTCGACGGCTCGTGGGTCGCCCACCCCGACCTCGTGCCGATCTGCGAGAAGGTCTTCGACGGCGTGCTGCACGACCGGCCCAACCAGCTCGGCGTGCTCCGCGAGGACGTGCACGTCACGGCCGCCGACCTGCTCGACATCGCGTCGGCGGACGGCCAGATCACCCGGGCCGGTCTCGAGGGCAACGTCGAGGTGGCGGCCCGCTACCTGGAGTCCTGGCTCGGTGGCAACGGCGCGGTCGGCATCCACAACCTCATGGAGGACGCCGCGACCGCGGAGATCTCGCGCTCCCAGATCTGGCAGTGGGTGCACAACGGCTCGCAGCTCGACGACGGCGCGACGATCACCGACGCGCTGGTCCGGCAGGTCATGGCCGACGAGCACGCCAAGATCCGGGCCGAGCTCGGCGACGGTTACGACGACCGCAACTTCGACACCGCCTTCCAGGTGTTGGAGCAGGTCGCCCTCGCCGATGACTACGTCGACTTCCTCACGTTGCCCGCCTACGAGCGAGCCTCGTCGTGACCACGGTCGATGACTAGTCGGTCGGCTGCCGGGGGTATGCGTGGGCCGCGGGCCTGTCGGGTTGCCTCCGAGGCCGAAGCGGACGACACTTCTCCCGCGGGCAATGCGGCCAGCAGACACGACGGGCGCGTGGGGGTCGTGGTCGAACGTGTCCCTTGAACCCGGAAGCAGGTAACCCCATGACGGCTCATCCTTCGGGCGTCACCACCCAGGTCCAGCGGCGTCGCGCCGTGCTGGCGAGCACGGTCGGAACGACGATCGAGTGGTACGACTTCTTCCTCTACGGCACCACCGCCGCGCTGGTGTTCCCCAAGCTGTTCTTCCCGGGGAGCTCGCCCTTCGCCGGTGTGCTGCTCTCCTTCTCGACGCTGTTCGTCGGCTTCGCGGCCCGCCCCGTCGGAGCGGCGATCTTCGGGCACTACGGCGACCGCGTGGGACGCAAGACCACGCTCGTGACGACCCTGATGCTCATGGGGGTCGCGACGTTCCTCATCGGCATCCTGCCCGGCTACACAAGCATCGGTGTCGCAGCGCCCATCCTGCTCACCCTCCTGCGCATCGCCCAGGGCATCGGCGTCGGCGGCGAGTGGGGCGGGTCCGTCCTGATGTCGATGGAGTGGGGCGAGCGCCACCGCAAGGGGCTCATGGCCAGCTGGCCCCAGCTCGGCGTGCCGATCGGACTGCTTCTGTCCACGGCCATGGTCAAGCTCATGACGGCCGTCGCTCCCGGCGACGCGTTCGACAGCTGGGGGTGGCGCGTCCCGTTCCTCGTCAGCTTCGTGCTCGTGCTCGTCGGCCTCTACGTGCGGCTCCGGGTCATGGAGAGCCCGGCGTTCGAGCAGGTCAAGGAGTCCAAGGCGGTCGTCAAGCAGCCGTTCGTGCAGGTGCTCAAGGAGCACCCCATGGAGATCCTCACCTCGGCGTTCGTCCGGATGTCGGAGCAGGCGCCGTTCTACATCTTCATCACCTTCGTCCTGACCTACGGTACGACGATCCTCAAGTTCGACCGCGGCGAGCTGCTCAACGACACGCTCGTCGCTGCAGGGGTCGGGTTCGTCAGCGTCCCGCTCTTCGGCTACCTCTCCGACCGCATCGGCCGGCGGTTGATGTACGGCATCGGCATCGTCTGCACGGCCCTGTTCGCGTTCCCGTACTTCGGCCTGCTCAACACCAAGGAGTCCGGCCTGGTGCTGCTCGGCATCGTCCTGTCGCTGATCTTCCACGACATGCAGTACGGCCCGCAGGCGGCGCTCATCGCGGAGAGCTTCGGCACCAACCTGCGCTACAGCGGCGCCGGCATCGGCTACCAGCTGGCCTCGATCATCGCCGGCGGTCCGGCCCCACTCATCGCGGCGGCCATCCTCGAGAACACCAAGTCGAGCACCTGGATCAGCTGGTACATCGTCGGCTGCTGCGTCCTGGCCATGGGGGCCTTGCTCCTCATGCCCCGCACGCAGCTGCGCAAGGAGCAGGCCGAGTACGACGCGGCCACGGCGGATGCGGGACGAACGGCCTCGTGACAGACACCACCGAGGCCGGTGACCCCTGGGTCGTCCGGGAGGGCGCGCTCTCGGGCGTCCGTGTGCTCGACCTCACCCGCATCCTGGCCGGCCCATTCGCGTCGATGATCCTGGCCGACCTCGGCGCCGACGTCATCAAGATCGAGGACGTCGGCGCCGGGGACGACACCCGCCACTGGGGGCCGCCCTTCCACGGCACCGACGCCGCGTACTACCACTCGGTCAACCGCAACAAGCGCTCGCTGGCCGTCGACCTCAAGAGCGAGGAGGGGCTAGCGCTCGTCCTGCGTCTCGCGCGGTCGGCCGACGTGCTCCTGGAGAACTTCCGGCCCGGCACCGCCGACCGGCTCGGGCTCGGGTATGCCGCGTTGAGCGCCGAGAACCCGCGGCTGGTCTACGGATCCGTGAGCGGGCACGGGCATACGGGTCCGCTCAGCCGGAACGCGGGTTACGACGCGATCGCCCAGGCGATGAGCGGCGCCATGAGCGTGACCGGTGAGCCGGACGGCGAGCCGGTGCGCTTCGGCGTGGCCGGGGCCGACCTCAGCGCGGGCCTCTGGGCGACGATCGGCGTCCTGGCCGCCCTGCAGTCCCGGGCGCAGACGGGGCGAGGCCAGCATATCGACGTCGCCCTCGTCGACGGGCTCGCGTCCCTGCTCACCTACGTCGCGCAGAACTGGTTCGCCTCGGGCGAGACTCCGCGCCGCTACGGCTCAGCCCATCCCAACATCGTTCCCTACCAGGGGTTCCCGACGAGTGACGGCGACATCATGGTCGCGGTCGGCAACGACTCGCTGTGGCGCCGGTTCGCCCCCGTGCTCGGGCTGGATGACCTGGCCGTCGACCCTCGGTTCGCTACCAACCCCGACCGGGTCCGCAACCGCGACGAGCTGCTGCCGTTGATCGAGCAGGCCCTCGCCACGCGGACGACGGCCCAGTGGACGCAGGCCCTGGAGACCGCGGGGATCCCGGTGGGCCCGATCCTCACGGTGCCCGACGCCCTCACCCATCCGCAGCTGCTGGCCCGGGAGATGGTCGTCGACCTGCCCCATCCGGTCGAGGGCACCGTGCGGTCGCTCGGCTCGCCGGTCAAGCTGTCCGGCACCCCACCGCAGCTGCGCCACGCCAGCCCCGGGCACGGGGAGCACACCGGCGAGATCCTGGCCGCCATGGGGTTCGGCGAGCAGGACATCCGGCGGCTGCTGGACGGCGGCGTGGTCAAGGGCTGACGCGGCGACTCAGGCGGGCGTCACAGAGGTCGCACAGGGACCGCAGAACGGGCACCGACAGTCTGGTGAGCACCAGCAGCACCACTGCCCCACCAAGACCGACGAGGCCGTCACGGTCAACCCTCGGCGAGCTCGTCCGGCGTCACCCTGACGAGCGCCCAGTCGGGGACCGCTGTCGCCCAGAGCGGTGGTTCGTGATGGGCGCCCAGCCGGCGGGTCCCGACCCGAGAACCCAGCTGCAGGGGCCGGCATCCGAGTGGGCCCTCTGGTCGACGACGATGCGCGTCGTCACCGAGGACTCGCACGCGCTGCCGTCCGCCCGCCGCCTCATCGACGGTGAGCTGGCGCAGGTGAAGCTCGCCGCCAGCCGGTTCCGCGCGGACTTCGAGGTCTGCACCCTGCCCGCCGCCCGCCGCCCGCCGGCCGCCGGCCGCCGGGTCCGCATCAGCGCCACGCTGACCGCGATCCTCGCCGCGTGTCTCCAGGCCGCTTAAGCGACCAGCGGCGCCGTGGACCCGACCCTCGGCGCATCGAGCTCGACGAGGAGGCCCAGACCGTGCTGGCCGGACGGCGTGGAGGTGCGTCCGGTCGCCGGAGGAGTTTGAGGGCTAAGCCCCCGTCCGGGGCGGCGGCCGGTTAGGCTGGAGTGGTTTAGACGTCAACCGATGTCAGCCCCTGTGCAGCTGAAGGCCCGCGATGTGTCCCCTGTCTCGCGGGCCTCCAGCGTCTTCAAAGCCCCCCTCGGATAGCCTCGCGGCGCGACGCGTTCACGAGACGGTCCCTGAGCAGGCCTGCGGAGGCCTGCGCGGCCACGAGCACCCGGGAGAGACGATGCAGATCGGTGTGCCCGCCGAGTCCCGGCCGGGTGAGACCCGGGTGGCGACGACACCCAGGACCGTCGAGCAGCTGGTGGCCCTCGGCTACGCCGTGGCGGTCGAGTCGGGCGCCGGGGTGCTCGCGAGCTTCCCCGACGCGGCGTACGAGCAGGCCGGCGCCCTCGTGGTGGGCGCTGACCAGGTCTGGGGCGCCGACGTCGTTCTGAAGATCAACGCACCCTCCGAGGTGGAGCTGGGGCGGCTGCGTGACGGGGTGATCCTCGCCAGCCTGGTGGCCCCGGCGCTCAACCCGGATCTCGTCGCGCTGCTGGCCACCCGTCGGATCACGGTGCTGGCCATGGACGCGGTCCCGCGGATCTCGCGGGCGCAGTCGCTCGACGTGCTGAGCTCGATGGCCAACATCGCCGGCTACCGAGCGGTGATCGAGGCGGCCCACGAGTTCGGCAGCCTGTTCACCGGGCAGGTGACCGCGGCGGGCAAGGTGCCGCCGGCCAAGGTGCTCGTCGTCGGCGCCGGAGTGGCCGGTCTGGCAGCAGTCGGGACGGCGGGGAGCCTGGGCGCAATCGTGCGGGCGTTCGACGCCCGGCCCGAGGTGGGCGAACAGGTCGAGTCGATGGGCGCCGAGTTCCTGCGGGTCGAGCGGTCGGAGGCCGAGCTGCAGGCGAGCGCCGACGGGTACGCCCGCGAGACGACCGAGGACTTCGAGCGCCGGGCGGCGGAGCTGTATGCCGCTCAGGCCCGTGACGTCGACATCATCATCACGACCGCGCTGATCCCGGGACGTCCGGCACCGCGGCTGATCACCGCCGAGATGGTCGCCACGATGAAGCCGGGCAGTGTCATCGTCGACATGGCTGCAGCCAACGGCGGCAACTGTGAGCTGTCGGTCGCTGACCAGCTGGTCGTCTCGCCCAACGGGGTCCGGGTCATCGGCTACACGGACCTGCCGGGGCGGCTGCCGACACAGTCGTCGCAGCTGTTCGCCACCAACCTCGTCAACCTGCTCAAGCTGCTTACGCCCGGCAAGGACGGCGTGCCCGTAGTCGACCTGTCCGACCAGGTCGTACGGGGGATGACGGTCGTGCGGGACGGCGAGTTGATGTGGCCGCCGCCCCCGGTCGCCGTGTCGGCCGGTGCGGCCCCGGCGGTGCGGGCGGCACCGGTGGCCGCGCAAACCGAGAAGAAGCCGCCGAACCTCAGGCGCCGCTACGCCGGGATGGCCGTCGGAGTCGCGCTGTTCGGGCTGGTCGCGGCCTACGCGCCGGTGTCGTTCCTGGGGCACTTCACCGTCTTCGCGCTCGCCTGCGTCGTCGGGTTCTACGTCATCACCAACGTCCACCATGCGCTCCACACGCCGCTGATGTCGGTGACCAACGCGATCAGCGGGATCATCGTCATCGGCGCGCTGCTGCAGGTGGGGTCGGGGTCGGTCGCGGTCATGGCGCTCGCGGTGGTCGGCATCCTCGTAGCCAGCATCAACGTGTTCGGCGGGTTCACCGTGACCCGGCGGATGCTCAAGATGTTCCGGAGGGCGCGATGAGCGAGCACGCCACCGGTCTGGTGGCCGCGGCCTACATCGTCGCAGCCCTGCTGTTCGTGCTCAGCCTGGCCGGGCTGTCGCGGCACGAGACGGCCCGCAACGGAAACGTCTTCGGCGTCATCGGGATGGGCCTGGCGCTCGCGGCGACGGTGTGGGCCGTCCTGCAGACGTCATCGTCGGGCGTGGGGCTGACGGCGGCGCTCATCGGGGCGCCGATGGCCGTCGGCGGCGCGATCGGGGTGTGGCGGGCGCTGCGGGTGGAGATGACGGGGATGCCGCAGCTCATCGCGATGCTGCACAGCTTCGTCGGGCTGGCGGCGGTGCTCGTCGGCTACAACACGTGGTTGAGCGCAGGGTCGGGTGCCGGCCTGGCAGCCGGTGCGGCCGAGGACGGCGCGGTGCACCGGGTCGAGGTCTTCCTCGGGGTGTTCATCGGGGCGGTGACGCTGACCGGGTCGATCGTGGCCTATCTCAAGCTGTCGGCCCGTATTCCGTCGAAGCCCCTCATGCTCCCCGGCCGGCACGTCATGAACCTCGCGGCGCTCGTCGTGTCGGCCGCGCTGCTCGTCTGGTTCGTGACGTCGGACCTCTGGCTACCGCTCGTCCTCATGACGATCGTTGCGCTCGTGTTCGGCTGGCACCTGGTCGCGTCCATCGGCGGTGGTGACATGCCCGTCGTCGTCTCGATGCTCAACTCCTACTCGGGCTGGGCCGCGGCGGCGGCCGGCTTCATGCTCGGCAACGACCTGCTCATCGTCACCGGCGCCCTCGTCGGCTCCTCCGGCGCCTACCTCTCCTACATCATGTGCCAGGCGATGAACCGGTCGTTCGTCTCGGTCATCGCCGGCGGGTTCGGGTCGGGGGCGGTCGCCGCGTCGGACGACACCGACTACGGCGAGCACCACCAGACGACGGCCGTCGACGTCGCCGACCTGCTCAAGGACGCGTCGTCGGTGGTGATCACACCCGGCTACGGGATGGCGGTTGCGCAGGCGCAGTACCCCGTCGCCGACCTGACCCACAAGCTGCGGGAGCGGGGGATCGAGGTGCGCTTCGGCATACACCCGGTCGCCGGGCGCCTCCCGGGGCACATGAACGTGCTGCTCGCCGAGGCCAAGGTGCCCTACGACATCGTCCTGGAGATGGACGAGGTCAACGACGACTTCCCCTCGACCGACGTCGTGCTGGTCATCGGCGCCAACGACACCGTCAACCCCGCTGCCGCCGAGGACCCCACCTCACCCATCGCCGGTATGCCGGTCCTCCAGGTGTGGAACGCCAAGGACGTCATCGTCTTCAAGCGGTCGATGGCGGCGGGTTATGCAGGGGTGCAGAACCCGCTGTTCTTCCGCGACAACAGCCACATGCTCTTCGGCGACGCCAAGGAGCGCGTCGAGGACATCATCAAGGCCCTGTAGCGGGTTATCTCGGAGCGTTACACCCCCCGGGAGGGGTGCAACGCTCCGAGATAACCGTTGGTCCCGTTACGGCGTTCGGTTCAGTCGGGTGCGTCGCTGGTCGGGATGGGGCCGGTGTCGGCCGTGCGGCGGCGACGGCGCTCGTCGTCACTGCTGTAGATGGTCTCGGCGCGCGGAGTCGGTGCAGCGCCCCTCCTTGATGCCCCGGCGCCGCTCGGGCGGTGGATGGGGATGGCCCGCGAGTGGGAGGCGTCGCGCTCCTGGATCGGAGACTCCTCCTGGCCGGACGACGGGCCGAGCGGGCTCACGACGGGGGTACGCGGCTGCTCACGGCGCCGGCCACCTCGACGGCCGAAGCCGCCCAGGCCGCTCCAGCCGCCGAGCCCGCCGTCACCGCCCGGCCCAGAACCGCCGTCATCGTCAGGGTCGGCCGGTCCATCGGGGTCGTCGAACCCGTCCGGGTCCTCGGGTCCACCGGATCCCCGCCGCCGGCGCGGGTGAGCGTCGTCGACGTCGTCCCCGTCGCCGATGACCCCGAAGATCTCGGCGCAGATGACGCGGTAGGTGTAGTCCGGGTCGGGCACCCAGTCGATCTGGCGCAGGGCCTGGTCCTGGCCGGCGCTCTCGAGGATGAACCGGCCCCACCCGAAGACCCGGCCGGGCACCGAGCGCTGGAACGACATGTCGGTGACCTTGATGAGCGGCATCATGGCGACCTTGGTCGTGAACAGCCCGTAGTTGAGCAGCAGCCGCTTGTCCGTAGCGATGAAGCGGTCGTGCCGCCACTGCAGGATCTGGAAGGCCAGCCAGCCCAGCGCGGCGAACCAGATCCACCACAGCCCGCGCGCGACCAGTCCGCCGTCGACCCGCACGTGGGCGTCGACCCACAGGACGACGATCAGGCCGGCCACGACGGCCGCCACGGGGCCGATGATGACGCCCCAGTGCTGTCGCACGTCGACGACGACGCGTTCCCCGGGGAGGAGGAAGCGGTCGAGGCTCGGGTCGCGGCGCTCCGGCATACCGGTCCCGCCGGCGCTAGCCGCGCCCGAGGAGCGAGTCGAAGAAGACGAAGATCGACCGCACGCCCTCGGCGAGGATCTCGAACGCGGTGCGGACGAGGTCGGCGGCCTGCGCCGGCGACTTCACGATGGCGTAGAGGAGGTAGATGAGCAGCACCCAGCCGAGGATTCTGCGAGCTCGGCTCATGATGGGGCTCCTTGGGGCGTCAGGTGACTGGGGACACAGACCGATTGGCAGTGTGTCCCATGGGGCCAGCGTGACAGGAGAGGCGCGCCGCGCCACTCGCGACCAGGCTCAGACCAGGCCGTACAACCGGTCGCCGGCGTCGCCCAGGCCCGGCACGATGTAGCCCTGGTCGTTGAGCCGCTCGTCCACCGCTCCGGTCACCAGTTTTACCGGCACGTGCAGGCCCTCGAGCTGGTCCTCCAGGTGCGCGATCCCCTCGGGGGCCGCCAGCAGCGTGATCGCCGTGATGTCGTCGGCGCCGCGGTCGACGAGGTAACGGATCGCCATCGCCAGGGTGCCGCCGGTCGCCAGCATCGGGTCGAGCACGTAGCACTGGCGACCGTGCAGGTCGTCGGGCAGCCGGTTCGCGTAGGTCGTCGCCTCTAGCGTCTCCTCGTTGCGCATCATCCCGAGGAACCCGACCTCCGCCGTCGGCAGCAGCCGCACCATCCCGTCGAGCATCCCCAACCCGGCGCGCAGGATCGGGACGACGAGTGGCCTGGGACTCGCCAGGCGGATCCCCGTCGTCGGCGCCACGGGCGTCTCGATGTCGAACGGCTCGACCCGCACCTCCCGCGTGGCCTCGTAGGCCAGCAGCGTCACCAGCTCGTCGACGAGCCGCCGGAAGGTGGGTGAGTCGGTCTGCTTGTCGCGCAGGTAGGTCAGCTTGTGGGAGATCAGCTGGTGGTCCGCCACGTGAACGCGCATGCGCGAAACTTAGCGCGTGCCCGACCCGAGCCCTGCTGGCGCGAGCCAACCCACCCTGCCGGACCGGTATGCCGCGTGGATGGCCCGTCCGCTCGAGCTCGCCACCCTGGCGGAGCAGGCCGGCGACGTGCCCGTCGGCGCGGTGGTCGTCGACGCCGACGGGGGGGTCGTGGGCGAGGGCCACAACGTGCGTGAGGCCGAGCAGGACCCCACCGGTCACGCGGAGGTCGTCGCACTCCGGGAGGCCGCCCGGCGCACCGGCTCGTGGCGGCTGATCGGCTGCACCCTCGTCGTGACCCTGGAGCCGTGTGTGATGTGCGCGGGGGCCATGGTCATGGCCCGCCTGCCGACGGTGGTCTTCGGGGCGTTCGATCCGAAGGCGGGAGCCTGTGGGTCGGTGTGGGACGTGGCCCGCGACCCCCGCGCCAACCACCGCGTCCAGGTGGTCGGGGGGGTCTGCGAAGCGGAGTGCGCGCGGCTGCTGCTCGATTTCTTCGCGGCGCGGCGGCTCCGGTAACCTTCCCGGCGGTGGCGTGTCCGAGCGGCCAAAGGAGCACGCCTCGAAAGCGTGTGTGGGGGAAACTCCACCGTGGGTTCAAATCCCACCGCCACCGCTCTTGCTTCGCCGTGACGCGCGAAGCCCTCGACCTCAGGGGACGGGGGCTTCGGTCGTGTCTTGGGATGATCCCCCGCGGGGCGCGGTGCTCGGGCTAGCGTCTGGCCATGACGAGACCGGGGGAGTCGAGGGGGCCGTCGGCCCAGCCGTGGGCGGTGACGCGACGGGATGTCCTGCGGACGGGGGCCTTAGTCGTGGGCGGCGGTCTACTGGCGGCGTGCTCGTCGCCTACGCCCCCCGCGGCGAGCGCCACGACGGCCGCACCCGCGACGTCGACGACACCTTCGGGCACGTCCACCTCGGCGGGCGGCGGAGTGTTCGCTCTCGACGCGCCGACCACCGGCCGGCTCGACGCCCTCTTCGACGCGCAGGTCAAGGCCAGCGGGATCGCCGGCATGGCTGCGGCCGTCTGGCTCGGCGGTGCGACCTGGCGACGGACCGGTGGCTACGCGAACCTCGAGAAAAAGACCCCGTACGCGGCCACGGACTTCGTGCGAATCGCCAGCATTACCAAGTCGTTCACGTCCACCGCGACCCTCCAGCTGGTCGACTCCGGACAGCTGTCGCTCGACGACCCGGTGGAGCGCTTCGTCCCCGGGCTCCCCAACGGGACGACGATCACGGTCAGGAACCTCCTGGGCATGACCTCCGGGCTCTTCGACTTCACGGCCGACGACGCGTTTACCGCCAAGTTCGACCAGAACCCCAACATGCCGTGGACGTTCGCCGACACGCTGGCCATCGTCAAGGCCCACCCGCCGACCTTCGCCCCCGGCGCACAGCTGCAGTACTGCGACGCCAACTACGCCATCCTCGGCCAGGTCATCGCCACGGTGACCGGTCAGCCAGCCGGTGCCGTCATCACACAGCAGGTCCTTCAGCGCCTCGGGCTGACGAACACGAGCTACCCCACCACCAGCGCGGTCCCGGACCCGCACCCCACCGCATACGTGCCCAACACCAAAGACCCCCAGGCGCCGTTCGACAACACGGGTAGCCCGCCGAAGGTCGTCAACGAGGTGAACCCCGCCGTGGCCGCGACCGCGGGCGCGATGATCTCGACCCTCGGCGACCTGCAGGTGTGGGGCAAGGAGATTGCGGTCGGCAGCCTGCTCAAGCCGGCGACCCAGGCGCTGCGGCTTCAGGCGCGACGCTTCCCCAACACCCCCGTCAACATCGGCTACGGGCTCGGCTGCGAGCGGCTCAACGACTTCACCGGCCACAACGGGGCGATCTACGGCTACAGCTCGGTGGTCTTCCACAACGCCACGCTCGACCTGACCATCGCCGCGGTCGGCAACGAGTCAACGAACTTCACTACTCCGACGGCCACGTTCGCCTACCAGTTCGTCAAGACGTTCGTCCCCTCCCAGTGGGTCTGATCCGGCCGCGCCGCTGACCCGCCAGGGCGGGCGGGGTGCCACACTTGGCCCCGATCCCAACCCAGGAGCACCAATGCCGCGCCCGGTCATCGCGGTCCTCAACGGACCCAACCTCAACCTGCTCGGCGAACGCGACCCGGCCGTATACGGGCGCGAGACCCTCACCGACGTCGAGACGCGCTGCCGCCGGTATGCCGACGGGCTGGGGTTCGACGTCGACTGCCGGCAGAGCAACCGCGAGGGTGAGCTCGTCGAGATGCTCCACGACGTACGTCACCACGCCGGAGTCGTCATCAACGCCGGCGCCTACACCCACACCTCCATCGCGATCCGCGACGCGGCCGACCTCGTCTCCGGGCCGGTCGTCGAGGTGCACATCTCCAACATCCACCGGCGCGAGGAGTTCCGGCACCACTCGTACCTCTCCGGCGTGGCCACCGGGGTGATCGTCGGTCTCGGGACGCAGGGCTACGAGCTCGCCCTGGCCGCGATCGCGGCGCAGGTGGGGGCGGCCGCGGCAACCCAGCAGGACTGAGGACGGGCGCGAGCCGGTCGCTCAGCAGGGCGCGGCGGCCATGGCCGGCGGGACCGGCGGGGCCGACGTGGTCGTAGGCGCCGGGTTCAGCTCCTTGAAGCCGTTGCCGATGACGAGGTCGACCGACGCGTCGGCCCGGGTGTCCTGCTGCGGCGTCACCCCGTTGAGCAGGGCGACGACGAGCTCGGCGCCGGCCTTCCCGTTGGGGCCGAACCGCACCTGTCCCACCCCGTCGATCTTCTTCTTGGCCGGGTCGTTCGTCACGGTGCCGATGACGAAGCCGCGCGACTTGACGTTCTTGGCCGTGTCGGCCGCGAGCCCGGACCGCGTGGTGGCGTTGTAGACGTTGACCGTGACCTGGCTCGGAGCGAGGGCGGCCGGTGTGCTCCCGGTGGGCGCCGAGGTCGGGCAGGCGCTCGCGGCGGGGGTGCTCGGCCGGTTCATGTAGGACGCTGCGTAGTAGAAGGCCCCGGCGAGGGCGGCCACGAGGATCACGAGGATCACCGCGGTGCGACGGTTGCGCCGATGACGACGGGACGCGGCGGACTCGACCACGTGGCTCACCGACGAACCCCCCTCACTGGGCACGGTCGGTCGGACCTGCCCCACTCCAGGACCTTCCCGACCCATCAGAGGCTTAGTCAAGCATGAGCACGCGGGCGTGCAGGGTGGGTCGCTGCTGCAGCGCGGCGCGCAGTGCACGATGGAGCCCGTCCTCGAGGTAGAGGGCGCCGTTCCACTCGACGACGTGGGCGAACAGGTCTCCGTAGAAGGTCGAGTCCTCAGCCAGGAGCATGTCGAGGTCGAGCGTCTTCTTCGTCGTCACCAGGTCTTGGAGGCGGACCATCCGCGGGGGCACGTCGGACCAGTCGCGGGCGGAGACGCGCCCGTGCTCGGGGTAGGGGCGCGAGTCCCCGACGGCCTTGAAGATCATGCGGCGGTCACGGACGGCATCCTAGGGGCGCAGTCTCGCGCCAGGCTGGGGCGTCACCCTGCAGAGCCACCGAATCGCGTCCAGGGCACAGCCTTTGGGGCGGGCTAGAGTCGGTGACGTGAGCGAGACTCCCGTGGCCGCGACGCCCAGCCCCACCCCTGCGAACACGCCCCCCACCGCGCCTTCCGGCCCCGTGCCGGACCAGATCGCGGCGATCACCAAGGGGTATGCGTTCGACACCCCGTCGCTCGTCTTCGGCAGTGCCGTCTTCGAGGACACCGTCTATCCGGACGCGCGCGTCAAGATCCCGCTCAACGTGATGAACCGGCACGGGCTGGTCGCGGGGGCCACGGGCACCGGCAAGACCAAGACCCTCCAGCTCATGGCCGAGCAGCTCGCTGCTGCCGGGGTGCCGGTGTTCCTCGCCGACATCAAGGGCGACCTCAGCGGCATGGCCGTCGCCGGCGAGCCGAACCCGAAGATCAACGAGCGCTGCGCCAGCCTCGGGCTCGAGTGGGCACCCAAGGCGTACCCCGTCGAGTACCTGTCGCTCGGCGGGCTCGGCAAGGGCATCCCTATCCGCACGTCGGTCACGGCCTTCGGGCCCACCCTCCTGAGTAAGGTGTTGGGGCTCAACGAGACCCAGGAGTCGAGCCTTGGCCTGGTCTTCCACTACGCCGACCAGCGCGGCCTGCTCATCGACGACCTCAAGGACCTGCGCGAGGTCGTCAGCTATCTCACCTCCGACGAGGGCAAGCCCGAGCTGAAGGATCTGGGCGGGCTGTCAGCGGCCACGGCGGGCGTCATCCTGCGTGAGCTGATCACTTTCTCCGCGCAGGGCGCTGACGTGTTCTTCGGGTTGCCGGAGTTCGACACCGCCAGCCTGCTGCGGCAGGCGGGAGACGGGCGCGGCACGGTGACGATGCTCGAGCTGCCGGCGGTGCAGGACCGGCCGGCGTTGTTCTCGACGTTCCTCATGTGGCTGCTCGCGGACCTCTATCACGACCTTCCCGAGGTAGGGGACCCCGAGAAGCCCAAGCTCGTCTTCTTCTTCGACGAGGCGCACCTGCTGTTCAACGGGGCGTCGAAGTCGTTCCTCGACTCGATCCAGCAGACCGTGCGCCTCATCCGCTCCAAGGGCGTCGGCATCTTCTTCGTGACCCAGTCGCCCAAGGACGTGCCGGGTGACGTGCTCGCCCAGCTCGGCAACCGCGTCCAGCACGCCCTGCGCGCGTTCACACCGGACGACGCCAAGGCACTGAAGGCGGCGGTGTCGACCTACCCCACGAGCGACTACGACCTCGGCCAGGTGCTGACCTCCCTCGGCACCGGCGAGGCCGTGATCACCGTCCTGTCGGAGAAGGGTGCTCCCACCCCGGTCGCCTGGACGCGGATGCGGGCCCCAGAGACCCTCATGGGCCCCGCGCCGGATGCGACCGTCGACCAGATCGTCGCGGCATCGCCGCTGGCCGCCGCGTACGCCACGGCGCAGGACCGCGAGTCGGCCTACGAGGTGCTCAACACGCAGACCCAGCAGAAGTCGGCCCAGGCCGCGGCGCAGGCCGCGGCCGAGGCGCAGGCCAAGGCTGACGCCGCTGCAGCCGAGGCGAAGGCGAAGGAGGACGCGGCCGCCGCCAAGGAGGCGGCCAAGGCGCAGGCGGTGGCCGACAAGGCCAGGCTCGCAGCCGAGAAGGAGGCCGAGCGAGCCCGCATCGCCGCCGAGAAGCAGGCGGCGGTCGAGGAGCGCCGGAGGGCGTCCCAGCCCAACGTCGTCGAGTCCATGCTCGGCAACTCCGCCGTCAAGTCCCTCCTACGGTCCGCCGGCACCTCGTTCGGTCGCGAGATCACCCGCAGCATCTTCGGAACGGCCCGGCGGCGCTGACGCGTCGGCACAGTGGTGTCAGGCGCTCGGGGAACCGCGCGCAGGACACCACTCCCGGCCGCTACGGGGTGCTCTCGGGACGGCGCTCAGCGACGGACGACGGCCCGGCCGCCGAGCCCGACGGCGAGGACCACCAGGCCCGTGACCACGGCGCTCCAGGGCAGGGTGACGACGAGCAGGGCGCACCCGATGAGCCCGACGACGTGCAGCCAGCGCGGCCAGCGGCGCTGTTCAGGGGGCTGGGTCAGCGCGGCCGCGTTGGCGACGGCGTAGTAGACGAGCACCCCGAAGGACGAGAAGCCGATGGCGGTCCGCACGTCGACCGCGACGACGAGCAGGATCACGACGGCGCAGACGACCAAAGGCGCGGTCTGCGGCACGGCGTGCACCGGGTCGACGCGGGCCAGAGAACGGGGTAGGTCACCCTCCCGGGCCATGGCCAGGGTCGTGCGGCTGACCCCCGTCACCAGTCCGAGCAGGGCCCCCAGGCTGGCCAGGACGGCGGCCACCCGCACGAGGGCGCCCAGCCACCCGACGCCGGCCTGCCGGGCCGCGTCGAGGAGGGGCAGGTCGGCCTGCGCCACGCCGGTCGGTCCGAGCACGGCCAGGAGCACGACGGCGACCACCGCGTAGAGGAGGACAACCATGGCCAGGGCCCGGGGGATGGCCCTGGGATCGTCGTCTCGGGGTCGCGGACCTCCTCACCCAGGGTGGCGATGCGGGCGTACCCCGCGAACGCGAAGAAGAGCAGCCCGGCCGATTGGAGGATGCCGTAGACGGAGGCGGTCTCGAACCCCTCGACCGGTGAGTGCCAGGTGCGGTTCGCCGCACTCGTGACGACGAGGGTGAGGGTGATGGCGGCGACGCTGACGACCACGAGCACCGTTGCCAGCCGCGCCGTCCTCGTGATGCCGCGCAGGTTGACAGCCGTGAGGCCGACGACGGCCACGATGGCGAGGAACCGAGTCGCGAACGCGTCGCCCCCGACCGCATACGTCGCGACGGTGAGCGCCATCGCGGCGCACGAGGCCGTCTTGCCGACGACGAACCCCCAGCCGGCAAGGAACCCCCACCACGGCCCGAGCCGCTCCCGCCCGTAGACGTAGGTGCCGCCCGACGTGGGGTACTGCGCGGCCAGCTGCGCCGACGCCGTGGCGTTGCACCAGGCCACCGACGCGGCGACGAGCAGGCCCACCAGCAGCCCGGATCCGGCGGCGACGGCGGCGGGTGTGAAGACCGCGAAGACCCCGGCGCCGATCATCGAGCCGAGCCCGATCACCACGGCGTCCCGGACACCCAGCCCCCGGTGCAGGGCGGATGGGTCGGTGGGGCGGTCAGCGGCCGTCGTCGTCCTCCTCCTACCCGTGGTCCTCGGAGTCGGCGTCGTCACCCGGACCGTTGTCGTCGTCCGGGTCGTCCGGCACCTCGTCCCAGCTCGCGAAATACGTGACGATCTGCACCTCGGGATTGTCGGCGACCTCGAGGACGAGCTGTCGTAGCCCGACCTCGCGGTGGTCCGGAAGGCGAACTCGCTTGAGCCCACTGCGGTTCGGCGGGCCGTCGTGCCGCTCCCACCACGTGCGGGCCTCCGGTGCGACGGTGAAGACCTCCTCCAGCAGCTCCATGAACGACGGGTCGTGCCCGTACTGCGAGAAGGACTCCCGGAAGTGCGCCACCTGGGAGCGCGCCTCCCCCTCCCAGTCGACATAGAGCCGCCGGGCCTCGGGGTCGCACAGGTAGAACCAGAGCATGTTGCGTTCATGGGGCGGACGGCGGTGCCAGTTCGTGAAGAGCAGCTCGGCGGCCCGGTTCCAGTCGAGCAGGTCCCAGCGCGCACCCATGACGTAGGTGGGGTTGGGCTCGAGGACCGCCGTGAGCTCTTCGACCTCCTCACCGATCTCTGTGATGAGCGCCCGCGGCCGCCGGACCGATCCGGTGCGCAGGTCGAGGAGCAACCGCTGCTCACCGGCCGTGAGTCGTAGCGCGCGCCCGATCGAGCGCAGGACCTCGGGCGACGGTCGCACGTCCTGGCCCCGTTCGATGAACGTGTAGTAGGCGACAGAGAGGTCGGCGAGCTCGGCGACCTCCTCCCGGCGCAACCCCGGATCGTCGTGCCCGCGCCCGCGTGCGATACCGACCTCCTCCGGCTGCAGACGCATCCGGCGCTCCCGCAGGAACTCGCCCAGCGACAGCCCGGTGTCACGCGTACCTGGGTCGGGGGGCGTCATGGCGACAGTGTGCCAGCGGCGGCGCGCTCAGCGACGTCCGCGACTGTCCCGTCTGGCGTACAAGCCCAGGGGCGCTCCGTTAGGTTGACCTCCATGGCAGGTCGCACAACGAAGGCCGCTCGGGAGGCTGCCAGGACACCGCACTCGCCCGCGGGACTGCTCGTGCGGCTGCGGGGGCTGCGGCCGTCGCTGTCGCCCGCGGAGGACCGGGTCGCGGAACGCGTCCTTGCCGACCCTCGGGCCGCGGCGGCGCTGACCATCAGCGAGCTCGCCGACGAGGCCCACACGTCGGAGACGACCGTGCTCCGGTTCTGCAAACGGCTCGGTATGCCCGGCTACCCCCAGCTGCGCCTCGCCCTCGCCGCGGAGTCGGCGCAGCCCCGGCTGCGCACCGTCGCCGAGTCGGACATCAACGAGGACGACCGCATCGACGACATCATCAGCAAGGTGGCCTACGCGGGGGCGAGCGCGGTCGAGGAGACGGCACAGCAGCTCGACCGAGACGCCCTCGACGCCGCGGCCGACGCGATCGCGCGGGCCAGCCGCGTCGACCTCTACGGCAGTGGGGCCAGCGGGGTCGTGGGGATCGACGCACAGCAGAAGCTGCACCGGATAGGCGTCGTCGCCTTCGCCTGGAACGACCCGCACATCGCCCTGACCAGCGCGACCCTGCTCCAGCCCGGCGACGTCGCCATCGGTATCTCGCACTCCGGCACGACCAAGGAGACGATCGAGGCGCTCGCCGCGGCCCGCGGGCGCGGCGCCACCACGATCGCCGTCACGAACTTCCCCCTGTCGCGTCTCGCCGCCACGGCCAACCTGCTGCTGACCACCGCGGCCAGGGAGCCCTCACTGCGGTCGGGCGCGACGGCCAGCCGGATCGCCGCGCTCACCGTCGTCGACTGTCTCTACATCGCCGTGGCCCATCGTGACCTCACCCGAGCGACCAGGGCCGTGGCCGACACCCGCGCCGCCGTCGCCGGCCACCACGTCTGACCGCCTGCCGTGACGCGTGAGAGCCGTTCGCCGTCGTCGACATCCGATGTGGCAAGTACCGACCTCGCCCGCTTGCCCGACGCCGTCCAGGTCATGGCACCGACGGAGGAGCGCAACCCGGCGTCCGTCGGCATCGACCGGATGTCCTCGCTCGAGGTGCTCCAGCTGCTCAACGCCGAGGATACGACGGTGCCCGTCGCCGTCCGTGCCGTGCTGCCCGAGCTCGCGCACCTCGTCGACGCGGCGGTCGCTCGCATCCGCTCGGGCGGGACCGTGCACTACTTCGGCGCGGGCACGTCCGGCCGGCTCGCGGTCATCGACGCCGCGGAGCTGCCGCCCACCTTCAGCTCCCCGCCGGGCCTCTTCGTCGCGCATCACGCCGGCGGTAAGGCGGCCCTGCTCGAGGCGCTCGAGAACGTCGAGGACGACGAGCAGGCCGGTCGGCGCGAGGCGGCCGGGCTCAGGCCGGCGGACATCGTCATCGGGCTGACCGCTTCCGGGCGCACCCCGTTCGTGGCCGGCGCGCTGCGGACGGCCCGCGACCGCGGCGCGCTCACCGCCCTCGTCACCGCGCATCCCGAGTCGGAGATCGGGGTGTTGGTCGACCACCTCGTCGCGCCGGCCACGGGCCCGGAGGCGGTCACCGGCTCGACGCGGCTCAAGGCCGGCAGCGCCCAGAAGCTCGTCCTCAACGGGTTCTCGACGGCCGTGATGATCGCGCTCGGCCGGACCTATTCCCACTTCATGGTCGACCTCTTCGCGACGAACGCCAAGCTGCGCGGCCGCGTCCTACGAATCCTGCGGGAGGCCACCGGCGCCGACGAGGCGGCCGCGCGGCAGGCGCTCTCCGACGCTGAGGGTGAGCTGAAACCCGCTCTGCTGCAGCTCCTCTCGGGGCTACCGGCTCACGAAGGACGACGGCTACTGGCCCTGCACGACGGTTCGGTGGCCGCCGCGTTGCGCGCCGCCGCCCCGGTGCGCTGACCGGGGCCCGGGTGAGCTGGTTGCAGCGGAGGATCCTGGTCGGCGTGGACGTCGGTGGTTCCGGCCTGCGCTGCCGGGTGGAGGTCGACGGTGTGCCCGGTCCGGTCCATTCGGCGCCGGGTGCCCGGATCACCCCGTCGGGGATCGACATCTGCGCCCTCGTCGACTCCGTCGCTCCCTGCGTCGAGACCGCTGGGCGGCCGGACGTGTTCGTCTGGTCGATGCGAGGGCTCGTGGCCCTGGCAGAGCCCACCGACGTGATGGCCACCCTCAAGACCCGCTTCGGCTCCACCCGGACCGCGTTGGTCGGAGATGCGCTGGCGGCCATGGTCGGCGCGGTGGGAGGGGTCCGGCCGGGCGCGGTCGTCGCGGCCGGGAGCGGGGCCGTCGCCTTCGCGACCGACTTCGGGGAGACCTGGCGCCGCATCGACGGATGGGGCCACGTCCTCGGTGACCGCGGGTCCTCCACGTGGGTCGGCCTCCGGGCGCTGGAGAGCGCTCTGGAGGCCTACGACGGCGTCTCGACCAGCGGCGCGGCCCTCCTCGTCGCCGCGACCGAGCGGCTCGGCCATCCCGAGTCCTGGCCCCGTCAGGTGATGACCCGCTCCGACGCCGTCGAGGTCATCGCCTCCCTCGCTCCGTCAGTGACCGCGCTCGCCGCCACCGACCCCGAGGCGGGGCGGATCTGCGGCGACGCCGGCCGAGCCCTCGCCCACTCGCTGGCGGCCGCGGCGGCCGGGATCGAGGGCGCCCGACTCAGCAGCACGGGCGGTCTGCTCGCCGCCGAGCCGGTGCGCCGTGCGTTCGACGCGGAGGCCGCTCGGCTGGGGCTGGCCGTCGAGCCTGCGGTGGGCACCAACCTCGACGGGGCGCTGGCCCTGGCCCGCCACCTGGCCGAGGGTCACGAGCTGGCGGGCAACACGGCATACCTGTTCGTCGACTGACGTCCTGCGCGAGCGTCACGCCCGCTCGTCGTCGAGCCCGACGATGACCTGCTCGAGCAGGGCCGCCAGCTGCCGGCGTTCGGCCGGCTCGAGGGCGCTGAGGACGTCGCCCTCGACGACGTCGCCCTCCTGGATCGCCGCTGAGAACATCTCCCACCCGGACTGCGTCAACGTCACCTGGACGCGGGTGCGGTTGGTCGGGTCGGTGGAGCGGGAGACCAGGCTCCGGTCGGTCATCCGGTCGAGGCGGTGGGTCATCGACGACGGGGCGATCCCGACCGCCTCGGCGAGCTGGGTGGGGGTCACCGCCGTGCCCTCAGGGCACGTCGCCAGCCGGGAGAGCACCGCCCACTCGCCCTGGCTGAGCCCGAGGTCGACCAGCTGCCGGTCGTACCACTGGCCGAGCCTCTTGTGCAGCCCGTGGATGGCGGTGACGACGCGCTGCACCGTCTCCTCACCACCGGCGGCGACGTAGGTGGCGACGTCGGCGCGGTAGCGCTCGGCTTCGGTGGGCTGGCGACGGCGGGTGGCCATGCCCCATTGTGCCATGTTAGCCTTCGATATCGAACTTCGAAATAGAAGAGTTCGATTCTACGGCAATGTTCTAGGCGAAGGTCGAGGTCCATGATGCCACGGATGGGGCGAGCCAACCTCGTCGTGCTTGCGGGTGCGGTCGGGATGCTCGGGTGGGGCACGGTGCTGCCCTACCAGTACGCGTACGCCGCGAGCTCGCGCGGCTGGGGCACCATCGCCGCCGCCGCGGCGTCGAGCCTGTTCTCGGTGGGGGCGCTGCTCGCCGCGCCGCTCGGTGGACGGCTTGCCGACCGGGTCTCGCCCGTGCGGGTCGCGGTCGTGGCCAAGCTCGTCGCAGCGGCCGCCACGGCTGCCATGCTCGTGGCGTCGACGCCTGCGGCGTTCCTCGCGGCGATGCTCGTCTTCGGGGCGGGGATCACCGCTGCCCAGCCCGCCCAGGCGGTGCTCATCCTGCGCTGGGTCGGGTCGCAGGACCGCCGTAAGGTCTTCGCCTGGCAGTTCACCGCGTCGTCGGTCGGGATGGCCGTGGGAGCGCTGCTCGCCGCCCAGGTCGTCGACCTGAAGACGCCGGCCGGCATGGTGCCGGCGTTCGTCATCGCGACCATGGGGTTCGGTGTCTCGGCGCTGCTCGTGGCGCTCGCCGGCCGGGGTGCGCAGCGCGAGCACGAGTCAGTCGAGTCGGTTGACGGGGTGGACGTGGTGGACGGGTCTTCGGCGGACCGCCCCAGGTCCGGGTCGGCGTCGGTCGCCGCCACGGTCCGGATGCTCTGGGCGGTGCCCGGGATCCGCTGGGTCGCCGTCGTGACGACCCTGGTCACCCTGGGGTTCTACGCCCAGTTCGAGTCGGGCCTCCCGGCCTACGGGCTGCTGTTCCTCGACGTTCCCGAGCGCACCATCGGCATCGCCGCGGCCGTCAACTGCCTGGTCATCGTGGCCCTACAGATGGCCGTCGTCCGGCTCACCGCCCGCCGCAACGCGGCCTCGCTGCTCGTCGTCGTCGGCCTGGTGTGGGTCGGCTGCTGGTCGGTCATGGCGGTCGCGAGCGCCACCAGCCCACAGGTCGCGGCTCTGCTCTTCGTCACGACCTACGGGGTCTTCGCCGTCGGGGAGACCCTCTTCGCCCCCGTGCTGAGCCCGCTGACGGCGAGCCTGGCCCCGGCCGGGATGGTGGGGACGACCCTCGGTCTCGTCACGTCGCTGCAGACCGGAGTCTCCGCCCTCGGGCCGTTGTTGGCGGGCGTCGCGCTCGCGGGCGGCCACCCCACGCTGTTCGTCGCCGTCCACCTGGCCATCAGCGTGGGCGCCGTGCTGGCCGCACTCCGGCTCCGCCGGGTGCTCCGCAGCGCCCCGTCCGCGCAGCGCGTCCTCGACGAGGTGGGGATCTAGGTCCATGTCCCCCGGCACCCGATGCTCCCTACGCTGCAGGAGAACGGGACAGGGCGGAAGTTCGGCCCGGGTGCGGTCCGGCGCGGCGGCGTCTGCACCGGGACAGCGGACACGGCAGAGGGGGACATCGGTGGTGGTGCAGGTCACGCGCCGCCAGGCGCTGGCGCTCGGCCTCGGCGTGGCGGGTTCGGCCGGGCTCGCGGCCTGCACGACCGGCGACGGCCACGGGTCGATGGCCCCGACGATGACCGGCGGGGCGACGCCCGTCCCGCCGCCGCCGGTCCCTCCACCGGGGCCGGAGCTCGCCGATCCCCCGTCCGTCATCAGCGTTGGCGGCCGGCTCTCGACGGCGCTGCAGGCGCGCACCGCCACCGTCGACCTGCGCGTCGGCCATCCGGTCCACACCTATACCTACGACGGCGCGGTTCCCGGGCGAACGTGGGACGTACGGCCGGGTGATGTGCTTGAGGTGCAGCTGCAGAACGCGCTCCCGGCCCTGCAGGGCCACGACACCGAGATGCACAAGGACCGGCCGCACCAGTGGACGACAACCAACCTGCATACCCACGGGCTGCACGTCTCCCCGTCCGGGGCAAGCGACAACGTCTTCGTCAGCGTCGCTCCCGGGGACCAGCACGCCTACCGGATCGAGATCCCCACTGACCACTCGGCCGGGTTCTTCTGGTACCACCCGCACCAGCACGGCGCGGTATGCCAACAGCTGCGGGCCGGCATGGCCGGCGCCATCATCGTGCGTGGCGACCTCGACGAGGTCGCCGAGGTCAAGGCGGCGCGGGAGCGGGTCCTGGTCATGCAGGCCGTCGAGCTGGGCAGGGACCACGCCCTCATGGACCCGATCCCCATGCCCACCAAGGCCCAGGCGTTCTACCCGCGGACCCAGATCTACTGGACCGTCAACGGGACGATGAACCCGACGATCACCATGCACCCGGGGGAGGTGCAGCGCTGGCGCATCGTCAACGCGGCCGAGGGCAAGGTGGCCGCTCTCACCCTGGCGGGCCATGAGCTGCACGCGATCGCCTGGGACGGCCTCACCCTCGGCGCCCCGGAGACGGCGCCGACGGTGGAGCTCTCCCCCGCCAACCGGGTGGAGGTCATGGTCAAGGCGGGCGCTCCCGGCACCTACCTGCTCACGCTCCAGCCGGGCTCCAGCCAACACCCCAACCTGCACGCCCAACCCTCGCCCCTGGACGTCACGGACACCCCCGAGCTCGAGCCCCGGACCCTGGCCACCGTCGTGGTGTCCGGCAGCGGCCCGGACATGAGCCTGCCGACCGCGCTGCCCGCATACGACCCGCCGATCCGGCCCGTCGCCAGGACCCGGACCGTGCGCTACACCGTCGACCGCGACCCCAACGGCGAGTTCGTCTCGTTCGGCATCGACGACCAGACGTTCGACCCGGCCCGGGCGCCCTACCGCATCACGCTCGGCACGGCCGAGGAGTGGACGGTCGTCAACGACTCGGACGCCGGCCATCTGCACTCGTTCCACATCCACGTGAACCCGTTCAAGGTGGTGGCCATCGACGGGAAGCCGCTCGCGACACCGCTCTGGCGCGACACCTGGCTACTTCCCGTCGCCAAGGGCGGCTCGTTCACGTTCCGCTCCAACTTCGACGACTTCACCGGGAGGTTCGTCGAGCACTGTCACATCCTCTCCCACGAGGACCTGGGCATGATGGAAGCACTGGAGGTCGTCGACCCATGAGCTCGCCCACTCCGCCTCCCGCCTCCGGGCCCAGCCGGCGCAGCGTCCTCGGCTTCGGGGCCGCGCTGCTCGCCGGGCTCGGCGTCTCCGGCTGCACCGACGGGACGGCACCCGGCGGGGCGGGCACGACGGCACCCCCCGTGTCCGCCGCCGCATCCCGGCGGGGAGCGGTCGAGGCGCTACGGAAGTCCATCAAGGGTTCGGTCTTCCTGCCGGGGGACGCGTCGTACGAGGCGGCGAGCGCAGCCCGCAACGGCCGCTACCTCGACCTGAAGCCCGTCGTCGTCGCCCAGGTCACCGATGCGCCGGACGTCGTCAACGTGCTGAAGTGGACGCAGGACAACGGGATCGCGCCGGTCATTCGCGGCGGGGGACACAGCTATGCCGGGCTCTCGTCGACCACCGGTCTCGTCATCGACGTCAGCCGGCTCAGCTCGGTGAAGATCGACGCCGCCACAGGGAGGGCGGTCATGGGTGGGGCAGCGCTCAACCGCGACATCTTCACCGCCTCCGAGAACGGGCAGTGGCTGCTGCCGGGCGGCACGTGCGGCCTGGTCGCCCTGGGCGGCCTGACCCTCGGCGGCGGGATCGGCTACCACACGCACTGGGCCGGGCTCACGAGCGACCACCTGACCGCCACGACCATGGTCACCGCTGCAGGGGAGATCCTCGAGGTCGACGCGAAGAACCACCCCGACCTGTTCTGGGCCTTGCGCGGTGGGGCCGGGGGCAACTTCGGCGTCAACGTCTCGTTCACCTTCGACCTGGCCAAGGTCCCCCGCGCGAACTCGGTGTTCTACAAGCTGACCTGGCGGGGCGCCGACGCAGCGACGGCGATGCTCACCGCCGTGGACGCCATCGTGCAGAAGGCTCCGGCCGAGCTCAACCTCTCGTCGATGGCCCAGGCCGTTCCCGTCGGAGCCGGCGGCCCCCGGGAGGCGATCGATGTCATGGTCCGCGGTCACTTCCTCGGCACCGAGGCCGACCTTCGTGACCTCCTCGCGCCCCTCCTGGCCATCCCCGGCGCCACCGAGACGACCATCGTCGACCAGCCGTTCTGGACCACCGCCAAGAACTTCCTCAGTGACGAGTCCACCCCGCACTCCTGGGGGGACGTCTCGCGCTACACCGACCGCCCGGTGCCCTCCGACGCGTACGCCCGGCTCGTCGATCTGCTCGTCACCTGCCCCAGCCGCACCCCGGAGAGCAACGGCGCCATCTGGTCCTTGGGGTGGGTCGGCGGCAGTGTCGTCGACCGGTTCCAGCCGGCCGACACGGCCTACGTACACCGCGGGATGAAGACCCTGCTGCGCCCGACCCCCGTCTGGCGCAACGAGGACCCGTCGTCCGTCGGCAACGAGATGATGGGCTGGACCCTCGACGCGACCGCGGTCATCGACCCGCACGTGCCGGGCAACAGCTACCAGAACTTCCCCAACCGGTTCCTCGACGGCTGGCAGAAGGCCTACTACGGCCAGAACTGGGCTCGGCTGGTCGACGTCAAGACGACGTACGACCCACGCAACGTGTTCACCAGCGTGCAGGGGATACCGCCCAAGCCGGTGTGAGATGTATGCGGGGGAGTGGCGCGGCGGAGGATAGGGGATTCGAACCCCTGAGAGCTTTCACTCAACACGCTTTCCAAGCGTGCGCACTAGGCCACTATGCGAATCCTCCGCCGGGCAGGCTATCCGAGGTCGGGCCCGGCCCCGAAATCGGTTGGGCCCGTCGGCGGGGGACCTCAGACTGGCCGGATGTCGCCGACCGAACAGCCCTCCCTCGCCTCCTTCTGGAGCGACCTCCCGCGTGAGGGCAAGCTGCTGCTGTCGACCGTCATCGTCGACTTCATCGGCACCGGGCTCGTCATGCCGTTCAACGTCGTCTACCTACACGAGGTGCGCGGGTTCGAGCTGACGCACGTCGGCCTGCTTCTGGCCGTCCCCGCTCTGGTCGGGCTCGTCATCGTCGGCCCGGTCGGGGCCCTCATCGACCAGATCGGAGCGAAGGTCGTCGTCGTCAGCGCGCTGCTGCTACAGGTGGCGTCGAACGTGCTGATGGCGTTCAGCAGCACCGAGCTGCGGGCCGCCATCGCCTGCGTCCTGCTGGGGTTCTCCAGCGGGATCATCTGGCCGGCGATCAACGCGCTCATCGCCGTGATCATCCCGAGCCCGCTTCGCCAGCGCTACTTCGGGCTGAACTTCACCCTGCTCAACCTCGGCATCGGGGTGGGCGGGATTCTCGGCGGGGTGTTCGTTGAGGTCAGCCGGCCGGAGACCTTCACCGCGATCTACCTCTTCGACGCCGCTACCTACCTCGCGCCGCTCGCCATCCTGATCGGCCCGCTGCGGCACGTCACCGGCCGGGTGGCCCACCCCGACGACGCGCCCGCGGCCGTTGTCGACGGGTCCGCCACTCCGGCCGGGTCGACCGCGACGACCGTGACGCCCCAGGGCTACCGGGCGATCCTGCGCGACCGGTCGCTGCTCGTCATCGTCGTGCTCACCTTCACCGCGTCGTTCGTCGGCTACGGTCAGCTCAACACCGGCATACCTGCGTTCGGGCGCGAGGTCGGCGGCATCTCCATCCGGGCCCTCGGCTGCGCGTTCGCCGCCAACACCGTCGTCATCGTCGTGCTCCAGCTGTTCGTGCTGCAGCGCATCGAAGGCCGCCGCCGCACCCGGCTCATCGTGCTCATGGCCGCTATCTGGGGCACCGCGTTCCTCGTCCTCGGAGCCACCGGTCTGGTGCCGGGCACCGTCGCCGCCGCTCTCCTCTTCGGAGCCTGCGCCAGCATCTTCGGCCTCGGGGAGACCCTGTTCCAGCCGACGCTGCCGGCCATGGTCAACGACCTGGCCCCCGACCACCTGCGGGGCCGTTACAACGCGGTGACCAGCTTCGCCTGGCAGGGCGCCTCGGTGGTGGGGCCCGCGGTCGCGGGCGTTCTGATCGGGCACGGCTGGTCCACCGCCTACATCGTCATGCTCGTCGGCGGGATCGCCCTCGTCGGGTGGCTGGCCCTGCTGGCCGAACGGCGCCTGTCACCGCACGTCAACGGCGTCCGGGAGGCCGAGCCCGTCGGGGCGTCTCGAGGTACGGGCTGACCGCACCGCCCTGGTTACACTGGTTCCGGCACCCCGCGTGGTGGTACCTCACCGAACTCCCCCAGGGCAGGAATGCAGCAAGGGCAGGTGGGCTCTTCCAGGTACGTGGGGTGTCTTTCGTCGGCTCCCGCCTGCCTCGTCCAGGCCCGCCGAGGTGCTGTGCGCGGGCCTACCGGCCTGTCGTGAGGCGCGGCTAGGGTTCCGTGGGTGACCATCGCTCTCTACCGCCGCTACCGACCGGAGACCTTCCGCGACGTCATCGGCCAGGAGCACGTCACCGAGCCGCTCATGCAGGCCCTGCGCACCGGCCGGGTGAACCACGCCTACCTGTTCAGCGGTCCCCGTGGCTGCGGCAAGACGACGAGCGCGCGCATCCTCGCCCGGTGCCTCAACTGCGAGCAGGGGCCGACCCCCGAGCCGTGCGGGGTATGCGAGTCGTGCGTGGCCCTCGCGCGTGGCGGGCCGGGCACGGTCGACGTCATCGAGATCGACGCGGCGTCGCACGGTGGCGTCGACGACGCCCGTGACCTGCGCGAACGCGCGTCCTACGGCCCGGCTCAGAGCCGGTTCAAGGTCTACATCATCGACGAGGCGCACATGGTGACGCCGCAGGGCTTCAACGCGCTGCTCAAAATCGTCGAGGAGCCGCCGGCGCACGTGAAGTTCGTCTTCGCAACGACCGAGCCCGACAAGGTCATCGGCACCATCCGCTCCCGCACCCACCACTACCCGTTCCGCCTTGTCCCGCCCGCCCGGCTCACCGCCTACATGGAGCAGCTCTGCGAACAGGAGCAGGTCAGCGTGGCGCCGGGCGTCCTGGGGTTCGTCACCCGCGCGGGGGGTGGCTCCGTGCGCGACTCGCTGTCGGTGCTCGACCAGCTCATCGCCGGGTCGGGCGACGAGGGCCTCACCTACGAGGGGGCTGCGGCGCTGCTCGGGTTCACCGACGGGGAGCTGCTCGACGCGACGATCGACGCGCTCGCGGCCGGTGACGGGGCGGCCGTCTTCTCCCAGATCGACAAGGTCATCGAGTCGGGTCACGACCCGCGCCGGTTCGTCGAAGACCTCCTCGAGCGGCTGCGCGACCTCATCATCGTCGCCGCGGTGCCCGAGGGTGCCGCGTCGGTGCTGCGGGGCGTCCCCGAGGACCAGCTCGAACGGATGCGTGGACAGCAGGCCCATTTCGGCCCGGGGGCGCTGTCGCGGGCCGCCGACATCGTCAACGCCGGGCTCACCGAGATGACCGGTGCCACCGCTCCCCGGATGCAGCTCGAGCTGATCTGCGCGCGGATCCTGCTTCCGGTCGCCTCGGGGTCCAGCGGGTATGCCGCTCGGCTCGACCGCCTCGAACGGCGCCTCGAGCTCGGCGGCACCCCCTCCGCAGCACGTCCCACATCGGCAGTCGCGCCGTCCCCCGCCGCGCCGTCCGCCGCTGCGCCGACCCAGCCGTCCATCGCCTCGGCCAGCCGGTCGGCCCCGGTCGAGCCGGCTCCGACCTCCACCCGGGAGGACCCGTCGTCACGTCCAGCCGTGCCGCCGCAGACGTCCGCGGTCGGCCCGACGTCGACCGGCTCACCGCGCGAGACCAGCGCCTCGGTCCCGACCGAGGCGCGGGGACCTGCGGCGTCAGCGGGCTCGCCGGGTTCTCCACCGTCAGGCGCGACCACCCCCTCGGGCGGGCCCGGTGCGGCCTCCGGCACGGTCGACACGGCCACCCTGCGGCGCGTCTGGCCCGACGTGCTGGCCCGGGTCTTCACCATGCGCCGGTTCACCTGGACCTTCCTGTCCCAGCACGCGCAGGTCGTCGACTATGACGGGTCCCGGCTGGTGCTGGGTATCGCTACGGAAGGCCTGGCCCAGACGTTCCGGCAGGGCAAGCACGGCGACTGGGTCCGACAGGCTCTCATCGACGAGATCGGCATCGACGTCCCCGTCGAGGGCATCCCCATGGCCGACGCGGGCGCCGCTTCACGCGCCGGGGCGGGCGAGGCGGCCGGCCGCACCGGCCCCGCCCGGACCGAGCGCGACGAGTCCCCCGCGCCGCCGTCGGACCGGTCGCGCGACGGAGCGACGAGCCGGGGCGCGGCCGGGCCGTCAGGTCGGGTGGCGGACCGCCCTCCCGCCCCAGAACACGAACCGGACTTCGGTCCGGAGCCCCCGCCGGACGACGAACCGCCGCCCCCCGACGACGACGGCCGCCCCGTCGCGCGGTCATCGCGCACACCGGCGGCCCCGGCAGCGTCGGGCCGGTCGTCGCCGGATCGGGCCTCCTCGGGCCGGGCACCAACGGACCGAGCAGCAACGGACCAGGGACCGGCCCCACCCCGGAGCACGCCCCGCAGCCGGGCGGCCGCTGCCGCGACGGCAAGCCCGGCCGCAGCCACGGGGCCGGACGACTCGGTGAGTGACGACGACGAGGAGATCGCCGCGTCCGGTTCCTCGGGCCGCCAGGTGATCGAGCGCGTTCTTGGCGGCCAGCTCATCGGCGAGCTCGAGGACTGACCGGATCCGTCCGGACTGTTCGGGGTGTGATCGGGTCTGACCGTCAACGCGGTGGGTTCGACCCCTGGAGTGGGTGCAATCCACCGCGCTGACCACTCAGCCGGGCCATTCAAGGGGCCGGTCGGGGCCGTTAGGCCCGATCAGCTGGCCGTCAGGCACTAAACGGGCCAAGGCGAGGGCTGGAACCGACGCGCCGGTCGAGGGCGAAGCCCGCGAGCAGGCCCGTGTAGGCCTTGGGTGGCGGCGACGCATACTCCCCGACCGCACTGGTGCGCAGGCCCAGGCGCACCAGGCCCTCGACGGTGACCGTCGCCGCGGCGACGCCGTCGACCACCGGTGCCCCGATGGCCCGGGAGATGTCCTCGCACAGGTCGGCCATGCCCGCACAGCCCAGCACGATCACGTCGGACTCGTCGAGCGCCAGGGCCTCCCGACAGGCCTGCGTGATGCGTTCCCGGGCGTCGGATGAGGTCTCGAGGTCGAGCACCGCTATCTCGCAGGCGTGGACGCCCCGGCACGCGCGGGCCACGCCGTAGGTCTCGGCGAGGTCCCACGCCCGGCCACGGGTGCGGCCAAGCGTGGTAACCACGCTGAACGAGCGACCGAGGTATGCCGCGGTGCGCATGGCGGCCTCGGCGATCCCCACGACCGGGCCCTGGGCCAGCTCCCGGGCTGCCTCGAGACCGGGGTCCCCGAAGCAGGCCAGGACATAGCCGTCCACGCCCTCGGCGTCGCCCCGCGCGATCTCGGCGAGGATGCCGGGCACCGCGAGAGCCTCGTCGTAGTGGCTCTCGATGGAGGCCGGTCCCATGGTGGAGGTGACTGCGTCGACCTCGACACCCGGGCCCCCCGCCACACTGCGGGCACAGGCACCGATGAGGTCGGTCATCGACGAGGTCGTGTTGGGGTTGACGACGCGGATCCTCACGACCTCACCCCACCACGACGTCGTCGCCCTCACGGTCGTCGAGGAGCGACGCGACACCGGTGGCGCGGGCGAGCAGGAAATAGGCGACGAAGCCGATGCCGCAGCCGATGAACCAGCTGTAGTCGGTGGCCTGGTTGATCCCCGGCACGAACACGCAGGCGATAGCGATGACCGCGGCGATGGCGGTGGCTCCGACCGCGGCGAGGTTGACGCCCTTGCGGTAGTGGTAGACCCCCGACTCCGCCATCGTGAACATGTCGTCGATGGCGACCTTCTGCTTGTGCACGAGGTAGTAGTGGCAGATCAGCACGCCGAACAGCGGGCCGATGAACGCGCCGAGCGTGTCGAGCGTGTAGTGGATGGTGTCGGGGTTCTTGTAGCGGTTCCAGGGCGTGATGAGGACGGACCCGACCGCGGCGATCATGCCGCCGGTGCGCCATGAGATCTTCTGCGGGTTGACGTGGGAGAAGTCGAACGCGGGGGAGACAAAGTTCGCGACGATGTTGATGCCGATGGTGGCCGTCGTGAAGGTCAATGCGGCCAGCACGATGGCGAAGGTGTTGTCGATCCTTCCGACCGTCTTGACCGGGTCAGTGATGAGCTCGCCGTAGACCGGAAGGGTCGCCGCCGCGGTGAGCACGGTGAGCACCGAGAACATCGTGAAGTTGACCGGCAGACCCCAGAAGTTGCCCTTCTTGACGTCGGCGAACGTGTGCGGCCATAACGCGAGAAGTCGCCAAAGTTGAGCATCGGCCCCGAGAAATACGACACGACCAGCGCGGTGGCTGCACACATCGTGGAGATGACCGCTCCGCCGCTCAGATGGTTGGTCGACAGGTCGAGGTTGACCGACCAGCCGGCCTTGGCCAACAGGTAGCCGCACAGGACGACCATGACGACGTAGACGGCCGGTCCGCAGAAGTCGATAAACCGGCGGATGGTGTCCATGCCCGTCCAGAACACCGCGGCCTGTAGCACCCAGAGGAGCGCGAAGGTGAAGTACCCCAGCGTCGACAGACCAGGGAACCCGTGCTGGGCGACATCGCCGTACGGTGCGAGGCCCGGCCACACGCGGACCAGGAGGATGTCGAGGGCCGCCGACGCGAGGTAGGTCTGGATGCCGTACCAGGCCACCGCGATGAGGCCACGGATCACAGCGGGCACATTGGCGCCCAGGACGCCGAAGACGGATCGGCAGATCACCGGGAACGGCACTCCGGTGCGCTGGCTCGGCTTGGCGACGAGGTTGCAGAAGAACAGGACGATGGAGATGCCGACGATGAGGCAGATGAAGACCTGCCAGCTGGTCAGTCCAAGGGCGAAAAGGCTTCCGGCCGTGACGTATCCGCCGACGCTGTGCACGTCCGACATCCAGAACGCGAAGATGTTGTACCAGGACCAGTTCTGGTCCCTCAGCGGCGCGAGGTCGTCGTTCGTGAGGCGCGGGTGGTAGGTCGGTTTGATCACGCCGACGCCGGCGGGATGCTCCGAGCTCGGCGGCGCGGGTGCGTCGATGGTGTCGGTCCCGGGAGGGCCTCTCGGACGCTCGGGAGGCCGGGCGCGCTCCCTGAGAATGGCGAGAACATAGTCCCGCAACCATTTCCGGCGGGTTTCCGCACGGATATATTCGCCGCGACGGTCGTCGTCCGTGCTCAGCGGGCCTGAGATATATGCGGACTCGGCTCTTCGAACCGGCGGCGCGAACGACGAGGTGTACGTCAGAGCAGGCGGCTGTCGGGGGTCACCGCGCGCTCCAGCCGCTGGTAGTGCGCGCCGGACCGGCGGACGAGCTCCTCGGCGTCGCGAGCCACGAACGCCGCGAGCATGGCCTCGTGGTCGGCGTGCACCTCTCGCCGGCCCACGTCGGTCACCGACGACATCGTCTGCGCCGGTTCCGTGACGTCCAAGCCAGCTCGAACATGTGCAGCAGCCGGTGCATCCCGGAGGGCGCGAGCAGCGCGAGGTGAAACCGACGGCTGTCACGGTGGTAGAGCCGGTAGTCGTGGTCGGCCAGGGCCTCACCCAGCCCGGCGTGGATCGCCGCCGCCTGCTCGTCGTCGGCGGGGGCGGCGCGAGCGACGGCGCTGCGGAGCGCCGCGGCCTCGAGCACCTCGCGGATGAGGTAGAACTCGCGCAGCTCGTCGTGGGTGACCTCCGCCACCCGGTAACCGCCCCGTGGCTCGTGGTCGACGAGGCCCTCACCGATCAGCGTCTTGAGCGCCTCGCGCACCGGGATGGGGCTGACAACGAAGAACTGCGCGACGAGGTCGAGCGGGATGGGGGTGCCGGGCGGGGCGTCGCCGGCGAGGATCACGCGTCGCAGCACACCGAGGATCTCGACCTGGGTCGTCGGCTGTCCCGGGTTGGCACAGAAGAGCCGGGACACGATGACCGACGAGGGGGGTGGGCCGGACATGAAGACCTCCTTTGCGGCGACCAGTGGTGGTGAATGTCGGTGGGTGTCGGCGAGTGGGGAGGACCCCACCGGCAGCGTCGCACGGAGGGGGCACACGCGGCATACCTTCGGCGGTCCGATGAAGACGACGCGACGCGCCGCCAGACGTGCGCACTAGGGTCGACGGCATGTTCTACCGGCTCGGGCACACAGTGCTGAAGCCACTCACCCGCGTGCTCTACCGACCGACCATCCACGGCACCGAGAACGTCCCCCCGACCGGCGGGGTCATCCTCGCGAGCAACCACCTGTCGTTCATCGACTCCTTCGCCATCCCGCTCGCGGCGCCGCGGCAGGTGCGCTTCCTGGCCAAGGACGACTACTTCACCAGGACCGGCGCGCGGGGTCGGGTCACCCGCGAGATGTTCGAGTCCCTCGGGGCGATCCCGGTGGACCGGCACTCCTCGCGGGCTGCCCAGGAGTCGCTCGAGGCGGCGCTCGCGGTCCTGGGGCAGGGCGAGGCGTTCGGGATCTACCCGGAGGGCACCCGGTCGCGGGACGGCCGGCTCTACCGCGGCCGCACCGGGGTCGGCTACCTCGCCCTCACCGCCAAGGTGCCCGTCGTCCCGGTCGCCCTGGCCGGCACGCAGGACATCCAGCCCGTCGAGGCGCGCTTCCCGCGGCTGGCGAAGGTCAGCGTCACCTTCGGCCCGGCGCTGCACTTCACGGAGCGGTATGCCGGTGTGCCGCAGGGGCGGGCGCGCCGGGAGGTGACCGACGAGATCATGGACGCCATCGCCGGTCTCTCGGGTCAACGGCGGGCGTCCGGCTACAACGAGATCCCGTCGGAGTCGGGCCCGGCTCTGGGGACCTGAGCCCTTATTGCGATCTCCTTGCAATAAGGGCTGACCCCGGCCTAGGGTGACGGTCGTGGTGACACTGACGCAGCGGCTGGCCCTGCGGGAGGGCGAGCGGCGTTCGCTGGTCGGGATGGCCACGTTCGTCCTGCTGCTGCACCTGCTCGGCTGGGGCTCGCTGGTCGCGCTCGTCGCGCCCGCGGGCTACCAGGTCGGGGGACAGCTGTTCGGCATCGGCCTCGGCGTCACCGCTTACACGTTGGGCCTCCGGCACGCGTTCGACGCCGACCACATCGCCGCCATCGACAACACGACGCGCAAGCTCATGACGGAGGGCCAGCGGCCCATGAGCGTCGGGTTCTGGTTCAGCCTGGGCCACAGCTCGGTGGTGTTCGTCATGGTGGCGCTGCTGGCGTTCGGCATCCGCGCGCTGGCCGGCGCCATCGAGGACGACCAGTCGTCGCTGCAGCAGGTCACCGGGGTCTGGGGCACGGCGGTGTCAGGGGTGTTCCTCATCCTCATCGGCCTGGTCAACCTCGCGGCCCTCATCGGCATCCTCAAGGTGTTCCGGAGGATGCGGTCCGGCCGCTACGACGAGCAAGAGCTCGAGAAGCAGCTCGACCAGCGTGGGTTCCTCATCCGAATCCTGGGGCGAGCCACGCGCGCGGTCACCAAGCCGTGGCACATGTACCCCGTCGGGCTGCTGTTCGGCCTGGGCTTCGACACCGTCACCGAGGTGGGGCTGCTCGTTGTCGCCGGTGGAGCGGCCGCGGCGGCGCTGCCGTGGTGGGCGATCCTCACGCTGCCGGTGCTCTTCGCGGCGGGGATGTCACTGCTCGACTCGATCGACGGCTCGTTCATGAACTTCGCCTACGGGTGGGCGTTCGCCAACCCGGTGCGCAAGATCTACTACAACATCACCGTCACCTCCCTCTCGGTCGCGGTCGCGCTCGTCATCGGGGTCATCGAGCTGATGTCGATCCTCACGGCGAAGCTCGACATCACCGGCGGACCGCTGGCCGCGGTCGGTGCGCTCGACCTGCAGGACGTGGGGTTCTGGATCGTCGGTCTGTTCGTCGTCACGTGGGTGTTGGCCCTCGCCGTGTGGCGGCTCGGCCGCATCGAGGAGCGGTGGGGCGAACCGCCGCGTGAGACGGTGCCCGTCAGGGACTGACGCCGGACCCCTGCCCCGGTGGGCCCGGCTGACCAGGGGCGTCGGCCGCGACGCATAGGCTGACGGCCGTGTACGAAGGCGTGGTCCAGGACCTCATCGACGAGCTCGGCCGGCTTCCCGGCGTCGGGCCCAAGTCCGCGCAGCGCATCGCCTTCCACCTGCTCCGCGCCGATCCGGCCGACGTCACCCGGCTGGTCGATGTTCTCACCGAGGTCAAGGCCAAGATGCGGTTCTGCGACCGGTGCGGCAACGTCGCCCAGGCCGAGCTGTGCCGCATCTGCGCCGACCCGCGGCGCGACCAGACCGCGATCTGTGTCGTCGAGGAGCCCAAGGACGTCGTCGCCGTCGAGCGCACCCGGGAGTTCCGCGGCACCTACCACGTGCTCGGTGGCGCGATCTCGCCGATGGACGGCATCGGCCCCGAGGACCTGCGGATCCGCGAGCTGCTCCTGCGGCTCGCCGACGGCACGGTGACCGAGCTCATCATCGCCACCGACCCCAACATCCAGGGCGAGGCGACGGCCACCTACCTGTCCCGGTCGCTGCGGGGCACCGGCCTCGTCATCACTCGGCTGGCTTCTGGTCTGCCGGTCGGGGGCGACCTCGAATACGCTGACGAGGTGACCCTGGGCCGGGCATTCGAAGGACGGCGGCCGATGCATGACTGACGAGACTGACGAGACTGACGAGACTCAGACGCACGATGACCTCGTCGGCGACACCGACGTGCACGCGCATACCGACGCCGTGGCCGTCGGCGACGACAGCGAGCGTGAGGAGCTGCTGGCCATCGCGGCCGAGTCCGCCCGAGACGCCCGCAGCTACCTGACGACCGTGACGGAGGTGGCATCTGGACAGGTCGCCGACACCGCCATCCCGTTGCTGCTCCTGGCCACGGCTCAGCTCCTGCTGACCGGGTCCCGGCTGGGGGCGATCCAGGACATCGTGCTCGTCGAACGGTTCGAGAACGACCCCGGGCCCGACCCTGACCTCGACCCGCTCCGCGACAGCCTGAGCAACCTCCTAGAGGGCCTCGACGACTACGCCGACGTGGTCGACCCCGTGACCCGGGCCGAGCTGACGCGAGGCTCCCTGTCGAACGACATCGTCGACATCGTCGCCGCGCTGACCCACGCGCTGACCCACTACGACGACGGGCGGCCAGTCGAGGCGCTGTGGTGGTGGCAGTTCTCCTACCTCTCGACGTGGGGCGACCGGGCGGCCAGCTCGCTGCGCGTGCTGCAGTCGGTGCTCGCCCACCTGAGACTCGACGCCGACGACGAAGTCGTCTCCGAGGCCGAGTTCGACGCCCTGCATCCCTGACGGATCCTGTTGTCCCACAACGCGGGTGTGCGGTGGACAACCCTGGTGAGCAGGCGTCTGGTGCGGTAGGATCGAACATCAGTCCTGCATATCTGCTTGAGTGCAGTGGTTGCTTAGCCGCCGCCGATGAGGTCTCTGAGGGGGTGGGGGTCGGTGTCGACGGCTTGTTGGAGCAGCCGGTAGAAAAGCATGCCCCTGGCTTTGGAGG